>Ga0116227_10000923_pt1 | contig 62069 bp, 53 predicted proteins | sample S1TSphgellanicum_FD_89693 | JGI IMG/M metagenome (GOLD analysis project Ga0116227, IMG submission 89693) | Host-associated microbial communities from peat moss isolated from Minnesota, USA - S1T2_Fb - Sphagnum magellanicum MG | ecosystem: Host-associated > Plants > Peat moss > Unclassified... | reverse complement strand
TGCTTTCTTATCGGTCTATTAGCTTCGCCCCTGTGCGGGGCGGCACTTACTTTCTTTGCCGCCGCAAAGAAAGTAAGCAAAGAAAGCGGGCTCACACCGCCAGCGTTTAGTGAGCCATCTAGGTCTGCTAACGGAAACGGCCCAAGACCAGACCCGCCCTCGCACTTCCCCGGCTCGTGACACAGCACTCATCCACCCCACTCCGCACTCCGTGCGTCGCGGTCGGGTCTGCCTGGGAAACCCGGCTCACCATGGCACTCGAGATGTGTTCCAAGCCCGCCCACCAAGGAAGCACTAGCCAACGCGGCCTCAATAACGCCCAGCGGACGAGAATCGGCTCACGGGCAACGGCAAAGCAAAATAGTTAGAATACCTACAGAATTTGCAGAAGGGGGGGTGTACCCGACGGCGGGGCGCGCAGCGCGACGCTGGAACGGATGATGGCCTTGTCACTAACGTGGGTGGTGCGAGGGCGGGTCTCGTCTTGGGCCGTTTCCGTTAGCAGACCTAGATGGCTCACTAAACGCTGGCGGTGTGAGCCCGCTTTCTTTGCTTACTTTCTTTGCGGCGGCAAAGAAAGTAAGTGCCGCCCCGCACAGGGGCAACACAAATAGACCACTAAGAAATCAAGGAAAGGCCAACACCCCAAGAGAACAACCAAACCGCCGCGCAGGCAAAAAGCCGCAAAAAAAATCACCCCGCCATAGCCATCTTCTTCCTCTCACTACGCTGCATAAAATGGTTCCCAACAATGACCCCAACAGTAACAACCCCAATAAACAGCGTAGCCAAAGCATTCATCTCAGGATTCAACCCCAAGCGAACGCGAGAGAACACAACAAGCGGCAAAGTAGTCGACCCAGGCCCAGACAAAAACGCGGAGAGAACGAGATCGTCGATAGACAGAGTAAAGGACAAAAGCCACCCCGCCACAAGAGCCTGCGAAATCAACGGCAACGTAATAAAGAAGAAGACCCGCAACGGCGTAGCCCCAAGATCCAGAGCCGCCTCTTCGAGCGAAGGATGCAGCTCCCGCACCCGCGACTGCACAATAATGGCCACATAAGAAATACACAGCATCACATGCCCGATCCAGATCGTGAACACCCCACGCCCAGCCGGCCATCCAAGCCACTTCGCCATTTCGATAAACAGCAGCAGCAGCGAAATCCCCTGAATCACCTCGGGTATCACCAACGGTGCATTGATCATCCCCGTGTACAAGGTAAACCCGCGAAACCGCCCCATCCGCGCCAGCACAAACCCCGCCCACGTGCCAATAAACACCGACGCAAACGCCGTCATCAAACCAATCCGCAACGACAGCCACGCCGCCGCAATCAACTCGTCATCGTCCAGCAGCGCAGCGTACCAACGCGTCGAGAAATGCGTCCACACCGTCACCAGTTGCGATTCGTTAAACGAATACACCACCAGGCTGACAATCGGAATGTACAAAAACAAAAACCCAATACCCAAGGCAATAATCTGCAACATGCGATTCGGCTTCATCAGCGTCGCTCCTCCAACGCCTTCGCCTGCGCGTACTGGAAGAACGCCATCGGCACCAGCAGCAGCAACACCATCGCACACGTCACAGCAGAAGCCATCGGCCAGTCGGCGTTGTCGAAGAACTCATTCCACATCACCCGGCCAATCATCAGCGTGTTCGCCCCACCCAGCAATTCCGGAATCACATACTCCCCCACCGCCGGAATGAACACCAGCAGACAACCCGCAATAATGCCGTTCCTGGACAGCGGCAAGGTGATCTGCCAGAACGCCTTCCACGGCTTCGCGCCAAGGTCGTAAGCTGCTTCCAGCAACGTGATGTCCATCTTCACAAGGTGCGCATACAGCGGCATCACCAGAAACGGCAGGTACGAATACACCATGCCGATATAAACCGCCGTGTTCGTGTGATACAACTCGATCGGCGTATGAATCAGCCCAATCGACATCAGAAAATTATTCAGCAGTCCGTTATTCTTCAGGATGCCGATCCACGCATACACGCGAATCAGGAACGACGTCCAGAACGGCAGCATCACGGCCATCATCAGAACGTTGCGGGTGGCCGGGTTCGAGCGCGCGATGTAATACGCCATCGGGTAACCGAGCAGCAGACATAGCAGCGTCGATACCGCCGCCACCACCACCGAGTTCACATACGTCGCGAAGTACAGGCTGTCGGTCAGCAGGAACGCATAGTGCGACAGGTCGAGCGCGATATGCACCACGCCGTCCTGGAAGCTCGTCAGTTCCGTGTATGGCGGAATGCCGAGCTGCAGGTCCGCAAAGCTGATCTTCACGACCAGCAGGAACGGCACCAGGAAAAACAGCAGCAGCCAGATGAACGGTCCGGCCACCACGGCGGTACGGCCCGTCAGCCCAAAGCGCCGCACGGGCCAGGTCGCGAATGAACTCAGCGCGCTTTTCATGACGTCAGCACCACGCCCGCAGATGCGCTCCAGCGCACATAGACCTCGTCGCCCCACGTCGGCGGGTCGATCTCCGAAAGCGCCAGACTCGTGACGTTCGCCACCACCGTCTTGCCGCCGTCGAGCTTCACGTGATACAGCGAATAGCCACCCATGTATGCGATATTCGTGACGACGCCCTTGCCCCAGTTGTACGCGCCTTCGGGCGGCTTACGGGTGAGCGCGATGCGCTCGGGCCGCACGGAGATCGTCAACGGCATGCCGAGCGGTCCGGTAATGCCGTGGTTCACGTACAGACGCACCGGCAGATCCGGCGTCTCGACGAAGATGTGATCGGGTTCGTCCTCGACCACGTTGCCGTCGAACAGATTGGTCGACCCGATGAACTCTGCCGAAAACCGGCTATTCGGATACTCGTACACTTCATGCGGTGTGCCGAGCTGGATGATCTCGCCTTCGCTCATCACCGCGAGCCGGCCGGCCATCGTCATCGCCTCTTCCTGATCGTGCGTCACCATGATGCAGGTGACGCCGACCTTGTCGAGAATGTTGACCAGCTCGATCTGCGTGCGCTGACGGATCTGCTTGTCGAGCGCGGACATCGGCTCGTCGAGCAGCAGCAGCTTGGGCCGCTTGATCAGGCTGCGCGCGAGCGCCACGCGCTGCTGCTGGCCGCCCGAAAGCTGATGCGGCTTGCGCCTGGCAAAGCGGCCCATCTGCACGAGGTCCAGCACCGACTGCACGCGGTCTTTCAGTTCGGCCTTCGGCACGCCTTCCTGCTTCAGGCCGAAGGCGACGTTGCCTTCAACCGTCATGTGCGGAAACAGCGCATACGACTGGAACATCATGTTGACCGGCCGGCGATACGGCGGCATCTGCGCAAGGTCCTCGCCGTCGATCAGGATCTTGCCTGAGGTCACACTCTCGAGGCCCGCCAGCATCCGCAAAAGCGTCGACTTGCCGCAACCCGAACTGCCGAGCAGAGCGAACAGTTCGCCCTTCCTGACCGACAGGTTGACCTGCTTGACCGCGAACGTCTCGCCGAACTTCTTGACGACGTCGACGATCTGCACGAAGTTTTCCGCTGCATCGTTCGCAACGGCATAGCTGCCCTGGGGCGGCGTGCCGGCCCCTGCCAGCGCACCCGACTGGTCACTGCTCATGATTTGCTACTTCACTCCCGCGTTTGACGAACAAAGCCCCCGGTGAACACCGGGGGCTTCATGATGAGGCTTAGCTATGGATCATTGCGGCCGCAGGCTTCAGCGGCCGGACTTGAACTCGGTCCACAGCCGGGTCTGCAGACGCTGGATTTCCGGCGGCAGCGGCTTCAGCAGGAACAGCGTCTTGATGACTTCAGGCGGCGGATAAACCGCCGGATCGTTCGCCACGTCCTTGTCCACGTACTTGCGCGCTTCGAGATTCGCGCTCGGGTAGTAGACCTCGTTCGTGATCGCGGCGTGGACCTGCGGCGTCTCGATGTAGTTGATCCACTCGAGCGCGGCTTCCTTGTTCTTGGCGTCCTTCGGAATCGCCATCACGTCGAACCACACCGGCGCGCCGCCCTTCGGCACGTAGTACTCGATCTGGTACGGCTTCTTCGCTTCGACCGCACGATGCTTTGCGATCACCACGTCGCCCGACCAGCCGTACGCGAAGCAGACGTCGCCGCCGACCAGGTCGTTGATGTAACCCGACGAGTTGAACTGCGTGATGTACGGACGGATCTTCTTCATCATTTCGAGCGCGGCGCGGTAGTCGGCCGGGTTCGTGCTCATCGGATCCTTGCCGATGTAGTGCAGCGCAGCCGCAAACATCTGGTCAGGCGCATCGAGCACCGAGACGCCGCACGTCTTCAGCTTCGAAATGTATTCGGGCTTGAACAGAATGTCCCAGTTGTCGAGCGGGACATTCTTGCCGAGGATCTGCTGGACCTTGGTGACGTTGTAACCCAGCCCGGTCGTGCCGTAAGCCCAGGGTACCGTGTACTTGTTGCCCGGATCCGCGCCGGCGACGAGCGCCATCAGCGAGGGGTCGAGGTATTTCAGATTCGGCAGCTTCGATTTGTCGAGCGGGGCGAAAATGCCCGCGGCAATCTGCTTGCCGGCGTAATTGCTGGTCGGCACCACGATGTCATAGCCCGAATTGCCGGTGAGCAATTTAGCCTGCAGCGTGTCGTCGCTGTCGTAGTTGTCGTATTTGACCTGAACACCGGTCTGCTTGGTGAAGTTCGGGATGGTGTCCTTGGCGATGTAGTCGGACCAGTTATACACGTTCAACTGCGTATCTTTTGCGGCCGCCGTCAGCCACGGCGTGGCGCACAGCATAAGCGTCGCCAGTTGGCGCACTACCAGTTTTTTCATCCCGTTCTCCGATCCTGTCGGCCATAGCCGACCGTCCACTCCACGCGCCGCGGCGCATCGCCCGCGACTCCCCTGAAAAACCCGAAAACTACCACTAATTATTGCGCGCTTCAAAAAAAATGCCAGGCTGTCGCACAAAGGGTACAGCGCAATGGCCTTGCTCGACCGCACCAGCTTGCCGCGCGGCTACAAAATTGCGCGCAATTTTAGCGGGTTATGGCCGCGTGTCCACCCAGAAAAAAACACCGGGGCTGACGGAAATCGGATTGGCGGTTTTCATTGCGGTTTCGCCGAGTCGTCGCGCATACGCAATCGAAAGCGAGCGGATGGAAGGTGACGCAACAGCCTTCGAATGGCTTTCAGATTCACGCCGAGTGATTGGCGCGGAGTCGCTTCAGCGGCGGGTCGCACTGAAGCCAATTTGTAAGCAAGCTTTTACAATGCCATCCGTCCGTCTCGTCCGAGGCGAATGCGCCGCATCGGTTAACATAGCGGCACTTTCCTGCGTTCCGTCCCAAGGTTTTGAATGGCTTCGAATCTCCACGCTCTTCCGGACAGCCCGTGCATCGGCGTCTGCTCCACGCTTTTCGATGAAGTCTGCAAGGGCTGCGGACGCACCGCCGCCGAGGTCTCGAACTGGGTCTTCCTCACCGACGAGGAAAAGCGCGCGGTGTGGGTACGCATCGAACAGGAAGGCACGGCGATGCGTTTCAAGAACGACAAGCTTTGATTGTCGGACCGGCCGTGCGGTTGCGACTGCGGTTGCTGTTGCGGCCACGACAGCGACTGCGCGAATCGAACGCCGAATAAAAAACGCCGGGACACCCCGGCGTTCTGCCCTCGCCCCGCGCCCCATGCTCAGAAGCGTATCCCGACGCCGAGTCCCACCACGACCGGATCGATATCCAGCCGGCCCAGCGCCGCGCCACCGAGCGACGCATCCGTTCTCATCCAGATCTTCTTGATGTCCGCGTTGACGAACAGTGACTTCGTCACCTGGACGTCGACGCCCGCCTGCAAGGCCGGCCCGAAGCTGTGGTTGGTAATGGAAATCGGCTGGCCACCGACGTTCAGGCCGTTGTTGTAGAAGTACGTGTAGTTCACGCCCGCGCCGAGGTACGGCCGGATGCGGCCCTGATGGTTGAAGTGATACTGCAGCAACAGCGTAGGCGGCAACACGTTCACGCCGCCGAGGTTGCCGAGGCTCGAGGTCAACTGATGGCGCGACGTGCCAAGAATCAGTTCGACGCCGAGATAGTCGCGAATCATGTAGGTCAGATCCAGCTCCGGCACGATCGCATTGTTGACGCCCACATTGAGCGCCGACAAGGTGTTGCTGGTGGACACATTCGGAATGATGCTGATGGCCCGCAAGCGCACGAGGACGTCGCCCGCGTGGATGCCGCTCATCTCGTCATCGCCCGCCGCACGCGCCTGCGACATGGCGAGACCCATACCCAGCAGGCACGATGCGATCACTGCGGCCTTGAGGCCGTTTCTTGTCTTGTTCTTCATGTGGTTCCCCGGTCGTTGAAAGGTTCCCGTGGATTGTCGAAGGTCCGCGCACTCGCCGGCTTGACCCGCGTCAATCTAGCGAAAACGCCCATCGCCCTGCGACAGGAGGTCGCGTCACCCCGGTCAGCAACAGCTCGATCAGGTCGTGCACGCTGCGAATCGCACTGCCGAACGGCAAGGTCTCGCGGCCGCGGAAGAACAGCCCATTGGCGACATCGCCACGCAGCGCCGCGGCGAGCCGCGTGTCGATGCAGAAGTGGCCGAACTTTTCGATGCCGTCGCGCAAGCCGCACACGCTCAGGCATTCGAGCGCGGTGGGACACACGTTCTTTAGCGTGCCGATCTTGTCGCGGATGCGGGTTTCGTTGCGCAGATAGCGCGTGAGCCATGGCGTCTTGACAGCACGCGCCGGCAGTCCGGTGACGCTGACGAATTCGACGATGTCATCCGGGGTCGCGTCGGCCAGTACACGCTTGAAGTTCGGATGCGCGTCGCCCTCCTCCGTGACGGCGAAAGGCGTGCCGATCTGCACGCCGTTAGCGCCCGCTGTGAGCCAGCCCCGCACGGCGTCGTGGCTATTGATGCCGCCCGCGAAGATCAGCGGCACATCCTGACGACTCAGGCCGAGCGAGGCAAAGACCGGCGCCAGTTCCTCGAGGACACGCGCAAAGTCGAAGCGGCCGTCGTTCATATCCGCGAGGTTCGTCACACCGAGGTGGCCGCCGGCATGAGCCGGATGTTCGATGACGATCGCGTCGGGCAAGCGCCCCTTCTTCATCCACTTCTTCAGCACGAGTGCGACGCCGCGGCTGTCGGAGAGAATCGGAATCAAGGCGATATCGTGGCCCTGAGTCATGTCGGGCAAGTCGAGCGGCAAGCCCGCACCCATCACGATCGCATCGGCACCGGTCTCGCAGGCCACGCGCACATAGTCCGCGTGCGCATTGACCGCCTTCATCACGTTGACGGCCAGCATGCCACGGCCTTCGCTCAAGGCGCGGGCCGACTGAATTTCGCGGGCCAGCGCGGTGAGATTGGCGCTTTCGAGCGTGGCGCGGTCCGGATGCGCCCGGCACCGTTCGACCAGATCGACATGATGGTGACGCAGGTCGATACTGGCGATCGTGCCCAGTGCGCCCTCACGCGCCACGCTGCCGGCCAGCCGGTGCGCCGAAATGCCAACGCCCATGCCGCCCTGAACGATCGGCAACAGTGCGCGGCCGCGAATGATCAGCGGTGCAAAGGAATGAGATGAGAACATGAGGCCCCGGGTCGACGAGATAAAACCGCCATACTCGCCAATGGGGCGGCGCGCGCATTGCGGCAGATCAAACAAAAAGAGCGTGTGCCGGTTCGGGCACACGCTCCTTTGTCCGGGGTCATGGGCGACGCACTATCAGCGGCCGGCGAAGAAGACGCGTGGCGTCCTGTGGTCGCCTCAACCCAACGAGCACGACGCTTACCGCGACATCATGTTCATGCTGACGTTATGCATGACCCACATCGTGCCGCCGATCAGAACGATCGCGGCCACCGCCGTATAACACAGCGCCATCACGTTCCAGCGCTGACCGGACGACGTATTCAGGTGCAGGAAGAACACCAGATGCACGACGATTTGCACGAACGCCAGCACAGCCAGCACCGCCATGGCTGACTGCACGGGCAGCATGCCGCCCATCACCAGCCCAAACGCCGCGGCCGTCAGCAACACGGCGAGGACAAAACCAGCGACATAGCCGAACGCGCTGCCGTGCGCCTCTTCTTCATGAAGCGATTGCGTATGAGCCATTTAGAGCACGCTCCCAAGATAGACAAACGTAAACACGCAGATCCACACGATATCCAGAAAGTGCCAGAAGAGACTCAGGCACGCGAGGCGTGTAATCTCGCGCTCCGACATTTCGGGCTTGATCACGATCTGCACGGCCAGTACGACCATCCAGATGAGTCCCACCGTCACGTGCAAGCCGTGCGTGCCGACCAGCGTGAAGAACGACGAGAGGAACGCGCTGCGGCTCGGCCCGGCGCCTTCGGCGATCAGGTGCGAAAACTCCTGCATTTCAAACCAGAGAAACGCGAGGCCCAGCACGAACGTAATGGCCAGCCAGCTCAGCACGACGCCCGACTTGCGCTTATGCGCGCCGAGCATGGCAAAGCCGTAGGTGATACTGCTCAGCAGCAGCACGGCCGTCTCCAGCGCGACACCGGGAATGTCGAACAGGTCCTTGCCCGACGGGCCGCCCGCGAACTGATGCGCCATCACGGCGAACACCGCGAATAGCGACGCAAACAGCACGCAGTCGGTCATCAGATAAAGCCAGAAGCCGAACACCGAGTGAGACGGTGCGTGTTCGCTGTGCCGCTCGCCTAATGCGGCGATATGAGTGCTGTGTGACATCAGTTGACCTCCGCAGCGGCGAACACGTCGCCCCGTTTCGCTTGACTTGCCCGGCCGTTGTTCTCTTCGGTCCGGCGCACCGTTTCGGCGGGGATGAAATAGCCGCTGTTGTCGCCGAAGCTGCGGCCGATCACCGTCACCACGATGGCGACGAGCGCCGCCACTGCGAGCCATGTGATATGCCAGACCCCGGCAAAACCCACCAACAGGCTAAAGATGCCGATAAAGAAACCTGCGCTGGTGTTCGACGGCATATGAATGTCGCTGTACACCGTCTCCTTGCCGAGGCCTTGCGCCGTTTCCTTCATGTGCGTGAACGCGTCGAGCTCATGCACCACCGGGATGGTCGCGAAGTTGTAGACCGGCGGCGGCGACGACGTGGCCCATTCGAGCGTCCGACCGTCCCACGGATCGCCGTTGACGTCGCGATACTCAGGCAGTTGGCGATTGCGCACGCTGACAATCACCTGCAGCACCTGGCAGACCACGCCAAGCGCGATGAACACCACGCCGCATGCAGCGAAGATCAGCCACGGATGCCATGCCGGGTTGTCATAGTGGTTCAGGCGTCGCGTCATGCCCATGAAGCCGAGCACATAGAGCGGCATGAACGACACGTAAAAGCCGACGAACCAGAGCCAGAATGCGGCCTTGCCGAGTTTCTCGTTCAGCTTGATGCCGAAGACCTTTGGGAACCAGTAGTGAACGCCAGCCAGATACCCGAACACCACACCGCCGATGATGGCGTTATGGAAGTGGGCGATCAGGAACAGGCTGTTATGCAGCACGAAGTCCGCGCCGGGAATCGCCATCATCACGCCGGTCATGCCGCCGATCGTGAACGTGATCATGAAGCCGATCGTCCACAGCACCGGAGTGGTGAATTCGACGCGCCCACGATAGATCGTGAACAGCCAGTTGAATATCTTTACGCCGGTCGGAATGGCGATGACCATGGTCATAATGCCGAAAAACGCATTGACGTCCGCGCCGGAACCCATCGTGAAGAAGTGATGCAGCCAGACGAGGAACGCCAGCACTGTGATCACGCAGGTTGCATACACCATTGTGCGGTAGCCGAACAGCGGCTTCTTCGCGAACGTGGCGATCACTTCCGAATAGATGCCGAACGCAGGCAGAACCAGAATGTAGACCTCGGGGTGACCCCATGCCCAGATCAGGTTCAGGTACATCATGGCGTTGCCGCCGCCGTCGTTCGTAAAGAAGTGCATGCCGAGGTAGCGGTCGAGGCCGAGCAGCGCGAGCGTCACCGTGAGAATCGGAAACGTCGCCATGATCAGGATGTTCGAGCACAGCGCCGTCCACGTGAACACCGGCATCTTCATCAGCGACATGCCCGGTGCGCGCATCCGGATAATGGTGACGAAGAAGTTGATGGCGGTGATCAGCGTGCCGACGCCCGACAACTGCAGGCTCCAGATGTAGTAGTCGACCCCCACGCCCGGACTGAACTGCAGCTCCGACAGCGGCGGATACGCAAGCCAGCCAACCTGCGCAAATTCACCGATCACGAGCGACAGGTTGATCAGGATCGCGCTGATCGCGGTCATCCAGAACGAGAGCGAGTTCAGAAACGGGAACGCCACGTCGCGCGCGCCGATCTGCAGCGGCACGACGAGGTTGAACAGGCCCACCATCAACGCCATCGCCATGAAGAAGATCATGATGACGCCGTGCGCCGTAAAGATCTGGTCGTAGTGATGCGGCGGCAGATAGCCCGGCGAGTGAAAGGCCAGCGCCAGTTGCAGACGCATCATGACCGCATCGGCAAAGCCGCGCAGCAGCATCAGGACGGCCACCACGATGTACATCACGCCGATCTTCTTGTGATCGACGCTGGTGAGCCATTCGCTCCACAGCCATTTCCACTTGCCGAACCAGGTCAGCGCGCCCAGTGCAGCGAGGACGAGTACAGCCATCAAGGCGGCCGCGCCCATGATGATGGGCTGATCGAACGGAATCGCCGAAAGTGTCAGTTTTCCGAACATGTGTTACCCCTTCGTACCGCAATTGCTGTTCTGCAAATCGAGAACATTGCCGTTGTTGTACTTTGCAATGATGTTGTGGAACAGCTTCGGATCGACCGATGAGAAATAGCGCACCGGCTCCTTCTCGCTCGGCTGCGCCACGGTGTTGTATGCGTTCATGTCGAGCCGGCCGGACGACGCCTTGACCTTGTCCACCCACGCGTTGAACTGCTCGGGGTTGGTGGCGAGCGCGCGGAACTTCATGTCCGAAAAACCCTTGCCGCTGAAGTTGGCCGAGACGCCGGCGTAGTCGCCAGCTTCGTCCGCCACGAGGTGCAACTGCGTTTGCATGCCCGCCATGGCGTAGATCTGGCTGCCCAGTTGCGGGATGAAAAACGAGTTCATGACCGAGTCCGACGTGATCAGGAAATTAACAGGCGTCCCCACCGGGAAAGCCAGTTGATTGACCGACGCGATGCCGAGATCCGGGTAAATGAAGAGCCACTTCCAGTCGAGCGCCACCACTTCCACATTGATGGGCTTGACGGCCGACTGGATGGGCTTGTACGGATCGAGCTCGTGCGTGGTCTTCCATGTCAGCACCCCGAGACACAGGATGATGATGGACGGGACCGTCCAGATCACCACTTCGATCGCCGTGGAGTGCGCCCATTTCGGCGCGTACGTCGCGTGACGGTTGCTGGCGCGATAGCGCCAGGCAAACCACAGCGTCATCAGAATGACCGGGACGACGACGATGAGCATCGTGAACGTCGCGGTGCCGATCAGCGACTTCTCGGCTACGCCGATGCTCCCTTTCGGGTCGAGCACGTCGAGCTTGCTACACCCTGAGAGACACGCAGCCAGCACGGCCGCGGCGGGTATCCATACCCTGTTGTTGAGGACTCCCTTGTTCATCATATTTGCCTGCTTTTCATTGAGCTACCCCCGAATCAGCTGCACCTTTGCAACACGCAACCCACGCAGTTAATGCGTACGCCGCCGGATTCTACGAGTGAAGCCTCAGGTGAAATTTGATCCTGGCCAAGGAAAGCGCAGACGATGCGTCATATTTTGTGGACGCGGGAAGACGTCGTGCCAGGCGTTGGAGGGAGGCACTACGGGAAGAAAAGACGAGAGGGAGTTGAAGCGCGATCGAGAATCGCGTTGCTGCAAGATCCGCGTTGCACCCATCGGACAATCCGACGGATACAACGCGGCTACATCATCAAACGGACAACTGCGGCTTACTGCACACCCTGGCTCGCCAGGAAGTCCTCGTAATTGCCGCCGAAGTCATACAGCGTACCATCCGTGCGCACTTCAATAATCCGGTTCGCCAACCCGCTCACAAACTCCCGGTCGTGCGACACCGAGCCCTTTCATGTTCAAAGTCAATCACTGGGAGAACATCAATGGCCTCAATCAGCATGCGCGGGACAAAATGGCAGGTAAAAATCCGGGTTAAGGGACAACGCCACCATTCCAACCGCGTTTCCGTATCCAGCCCCGCTTGCTGATTTGCCACATGTCATCGCTATAACGGGCGTCTTCCCATAAGCACAGCCAATGCGGGTTGGCTCACTCAGCGAAGGATATGGCTTCGCCATAGCCCAAGTAATCCTTCGTGCCTTGCCTCGGGTGCAATATCGCTCACACTGGCGGCGGCTTTTTTCGTCGGACCTGACGTCACTGGATCGGACATCAGCAATTGCATATTTTAGTTGTCCGGCTGTGGATCGCAATATTGCCAGATGACCATTCCCCATGAAGTGTGTTGGGGTCCAGGCATGGAGTCGCCTGCCCGGACATAGACAGGGTCCTTCATCGCTGGGTTTTGCCAGTAGCCAGCCCGCGGGCAAGGCTCTCCCGGCAACGCACGCAGTCTCGGTTGCGCGGCGGCCTTGGGGAAGTACGTTTCTTCTTCCACGGGGACACTGCCGTCCTGGTAACGTTTGTCTTCCCATAACAACCGCCAGCGCACCACCTGCTCGTCATTCGTCCCCTCCAGCAAATACGTGTGGGCGACACTGCCTTTGAGGAAGTAATTCGGACAGCCGACCTTACCAGCCGGGAACCACGGTTCCCAGATACCTTCAACAGGAATCTCCTGGCCGCTATGGACCTCGCCTTCCCGGGATTCATTTTTCGGTGGGCAGGGCGGGAGGTCGGCAGGATAGCTGCGACCGGGCGGCCAATACCGCCATGCTGGATATCGCGCATCCTGGAACAAAGACTCATACGTCCAATGCTCGAAGATACGAGGCCCGCCGTCGGCACGTTTTCCGTACGTGAGCAGGCCCGTAAAATTCAACCCAGCAGTGCATTTAAGCGCCAAACAACTCAACTCCTCAATCCACACCCCTTCCGCAAATCCAGTCGCGTATACGGAATCCGCATAGTTCGTATCCTTCACTCCGAGTGAATGAAAGAATGAGTCATACGTTCTACCAGTTTCATGCGCACTCCTACCGAAGAGGAAGTCACTACCTCGTTCACTACCTGTAACAAGCGCGTCGTAAGCCGAACGCTTGTCGGAACCTTTGCACAACGTTTCAATGCCCTCATCCATTTGCACCAATGCGTCCAGGAAATTGCCGACGTATGCGATCTCTAGTTCCTTCTGATTTGGACTCGGCGTATCCAACTGCTTTGCGTATGCGAGGAGGAAATCCCGGTACAGTCCGACCGCGTGATCCAGGAACGTGAAGCTTGTCCACTTTTTAAGCAGGTAAAACGCCTTGGCCCGTGCATCCTGCTCCTGCTCACGGCTCATGGTCAGAGTATTCAGCATCATTGGTTCTGTTCATCCGTCGATTGTTTGCCAACGTCGGCCGCCCCTCGCAGCGCATAGCCTTCCGGCCTGATCTTGGCCGATTGTTCACGCTCTTTCAAAAATAGGGCTCGTGCCTCCGCTTGATCGGGTAGCTTCACATCGGTCCAATGCGTCTGCTGCGCCTTGATCTGCTTTTGTATCCACTCCTTTACAGGAGCGTTGGATGGGTGGCTAAAGTCCACAAAAAACTGGAGGTCACCCCCGACCAACAAGCGCATAGTGGCACCCGGTTCTTCATCGTCCAATTGCTCGGCAATTTTGCCCTTCCACAAGCGCATTCCATCCCAGCTAGCAGGTACCGCTATGCCGAGAGCTTCCATTGCTTCGCGCGTAGGCACTTGCATGGTCGCATAACTGCCGTTCATGCTCCAGCCGTGCTTGACCGCACTCTGCGTGCGCCACACGGTTCCATTAGAAGCCAGCTTATCAGCCCAGAACCTACCTGGAATCGTGTAAGGTTTGTCCAGCTTGCGGGTATCGACCACACGAATCATTGTCTGGCCTGGCGTCCAGGTTATTGCTTCGAGAGGCGCTTTTACGCTGAAGGTCCCGATGCACTCATTTATTTTGAACGCCAGAAGGTCCGGCCACCCATCCTTAGGCACATAGTTCTTCGCGGCCATCGGCGTATGCCCCAGGCTCTTCGTATCCTCGGCCAGACGAGCCAAGCGGGCCTCCTCGGTCATCGTCCGCGTGGTGCCAGCCCCCACGCTCACGTCCGCCCAGGTGCCCTCTACCAGATGGCCACGAACCTCTTCCAGTAATCGCATCAAGTCTTTGATAGCCTGCGCGATCCGCGTATCACCTAGCTTACGCAGCTCATCGAGCGTGGGCAGCAGCCCCCGGATGTACCTCTCCACCTTCGTCGGGATGACGGAGCCAAGCTTGTTCAGAATGAAATTCAGCGCCTTCCCAATGCGGTCCAGCATTGTCCCAAATCCCTTGACCACTACTTCCTGGTACTGGGCGAAGTCGAGTTTCCGGAGCCACTGCACTGCATCGCCCAAACCGGCCTTGCGGATTATCGCCAGGATTTCCTTGCACAGTTTGGCAAGGTCCTCGGACTTTTCGACAGCGCGCATCAGCAGTTTACCGACGCCCTTGAGCAGCCCACCGGCAACTGGAACGACCGCCAGAAGGCAGAGCACCAGTGCCACCCACTCCCATTTGTCCTCCCGATCCTTCGGGTCATCACACATTCGAATGGTGATGGCGATGGCGTCGCGCGCGGCCGTGACTTCACCCGCTACAGGAAACATACTGACAACGGCATCAATAACGATAGCGCCGGTATTGCGTTTCTGTGAGAACTCCCCGGCTACAGCACCCACAACGGTATCGCCGACCGCAGTGGCCCCGCGCCATAGATAGTCACCGACCTCAGACGCAGCCTGACTGATAGAACTGCTGCTCACGACTGACCTCCTTGCATTCTGTTCAAGGAAGCTTGCATGTCAGAATCGTCCCAATCAGCTTTATAGCTGGGATTGTTCTCGGTGGCCTTGACTTCGTAGGTGCGAGCGTCCTCACCCAATTCGACGCGCCCCGCCCCTTTCGGCGCATCCGTCAGGTCGGCGACGCCCTGGCTGTTAACGACGCCAGAGAACGTCGCACCGTTGTCGTAGTGTATGGTGAACTTGGCGTTCTGCACCGGCGTGCCGTCGTGATACAGATATTGCATCTTGGCGGGGATGTTAGACGTTAGAAACTGCGGTGGTGAATAGTCAAGCTGCGTTGGTCCAGCAAAACTATGCTGACTACCTTTGATATCGATCTTCCCCGGCGCATGAATCTCAATGTTCCCCCCGGAAAGGCGGATATAGGCACCGCCCGACGTCAGCAGAATCTCCTGCTTCGCCGCCGCCTCAATCGTTTCGGTTGCAGAAAGCAACATCAACGTCTTCTGTGCCGTGAGTTCGATGTTGTCCGACTGTGCCTGAATTTCTACCTTCCCCTTGGCCGCAAACAGCTTCATCCCGGCGTTCTGCACAAACAGACTAAGCTTTTCGGCAACGCTTGCGATCAGTGATTTGCCGGTTGCGATGTGGGTGCTCTGTCCGCTCACGAGATTGGTCTGTGCATCGCTAGCGATGTGAACGGACTTCTGCGTGGACATGGCGATACCTGAAGGGCTGCCAAGGAGCATGACAGGCTCCTTGAACGCATTCGCGCTTCCTGTTCCACCGCCAGCGGTGTTTCCGCCCGATGATGAACCCGACACGCTGTTCTGTGTCGCGTCGGTGAATGCCTTCAGCGAGTCGGAGCCATCCTTAAGACTTTCAGCCTGATGCGCGGTGCTGGCATCGGACATCGATTCCAGCACGCTTTCGGAATTCACCAGTTGCGAGGTTGCTTGCCGTGCATCCAGCGGCTGGCTGGTTGCCGGATAGGTAGTGACATACAGGCCTTGTCCCGCTCGCACAGCACCGTAGGCGTCAGACTTCAGGTCGAAACCGGTACCGAGGTAACCTCCTCTGGTATTCGCCGACTGGTCAATCAGGTAACCCAAGTGCAGTTGGGCATTCGCGTTCGTGGAATACAATTGAACGCGGTTCTGCCCCGTCGAGTCATCCATTACCATCTGGTTGTAGCCGCTGCCCTGATATTCCTTGAATTTGTAGCCAGATAGCAGGCCGTTGGAATGCCAGTGAGGTTGCGTTGCGCCGTTGTAAACCCGGCCCGTTACGAGCGGCTTATCGCAATCACCATCTACCCAGCTAATCAAGACTTCTTCACCGATTCTTGGAACATGTACGCCTCCGTATCCACCGCCCGTATCGGACATGACGACACGGACCCAGCAGGACGCTTTTTCGTCACCGTTATTGAGCCGGTCCCAGTGGAAGCGCACCTTGATACGGTTAAGCGAATCTGTATAAACCTCTTCGTTTGCCGGACCAACGACAATCGCGGACTGCAAGTGCATATCCGGCTTGTGATGTTCAAACGGGCTGCGAAACGGAATAACTTTGCGTTGAGCCTCAATTTCGACAAGGAAGAAACCTTCACTACCGTCCTCGTGTTTGACCTTCGACCCGTCTTCAGAGACGTGATTCGCTCTGACCGTTGCAAGGTCGCCCTTCAGGCTATGCGGGAAGTCGGCGGCGTGGCTGGACACCGGCAGGTTGCTTTCAATGAACCATGTGGTCTCAATAATCGCAAACTGCCGGTTCTGGGTGCTATCCGTCGCATGCTCGGGGTGGTCGTCCAGCTCAAACCATCGACCGGCATCCACACCTCGCACGCCACCTGAGCCAAGGAAACGCTTGGCTCGCGATTCCCATTCTTCCATGCGGATTTTCGACAGATGGTCGCCTCGGTCTTGGTCGGCGTAGGTGTATGCCCCGGTGTATTCATATACTTCAGCTTGCTGCGGCAGGTTCCCCTGCGTGGGAAGCGTGGGGATGTTTGTGCCCTTCGCATTGGCTGAGGAAGTGGGTGCCTTGTAATCGAATGTGCGGGTGGTCAGCGTCGTGCTTTGCAGTGTTCGGCTTCCTGACCACTGCACTAGCGCATTGGTTTCGCTGTTCGTGCCAGCTCGGTAGAACTCAACAGTCTGCGGCGAGAGCGCTGGGAACGTGTCCAGGCTGTCCGTGACGATGAGCGTGTGCGACTTGCCGTCGCTTGCTTGCTCGAAGTAGCCGAACAGTCCTTCGCTTTCCATGATGCGATGAGCGAAATTCCAGTCGTCCTCGTATTGCATGCAGAACGAGCGCGAAGGAAGTGGCTTGCTCAACGCAAAACGAAATGCCCCTTGAGCCTGCGGATGCATGTTGAACATGTCGGTCAGGATTTCATCGGCGGGCCTGTCCTGCCAGATTCGCGCATCCTTGCGAAAATGCAGGAAATGCATCCAGGATGCGAACGCGATCTGAAAACTTGTGACACCGCTATCGGACCCAAGGCGGCGGGCCGTATGCACGTAGCCGTGATGAGGTAGATAGGACTGGTCCGTCTGCTGGACCCATAGCGTCACGGGTTGGGCAATTAGCGTTTTCAGTTCAATCGTGTCGACCGTCGATACGACATCTGCCGTGAATTCATAGTGGCGGCCAATTCGCGAACGACCGACAACCCGCTGTGGAACCAGCACGTTCGCTCCCAAAGGTGAATCCATTTTCAGCAGCCGGTCCTGCTGGATCAGGCCACCCCGAATGGCCTGGACAAGGTCAGTCATAGTCGTGCGGTTCCATCTTGTTGGGTAAACGCCTCACCTGCTCTCTTACGGGATCGACTTCCCGAATCTGCATCCCTGCGACCTGTCGCAATTTGGGCAATGAGAATTTACAGCAAAATTAAAGCCTTCGGCGCACCTGAAAAACGTCAATTAGTGATTTAACGTTCGAGCGACGGATATTTAATCGAGATAACCGTAGACCCGCACCGGGATTTATTCAATATGAATAAGCAGTGAGCGGGAGCCGTCAGATGCAAAACGCATGGCCATATTTACGGTTGCCCGATGACTTCGGTTGCCCGTGGTCACTGCGGCACCGTATTGGATTGCCACTTTGTCGGTCCCGGATTCTCCAAGCAATGACGACCATCGGCCAGCGCGATCACTCTTCTCCCCCTGCCCGTGCCCGATCAGGTCAGTGTTCTACTTCGGTCAATATTCGATGCAAATTCGTGCACAGGGTGACGTGATCAAAACCTATGAAACGAAATCAACGCCTGATCGGATTTCTTTTCGGCGTAACCTATATCGGCACCGTTATATTTTAAAATATAGCTCGCGTTGAATCCATCAGCATAGCCATCCTCTTGAAAAACTTCGTCCACGTTGATGTTTCGGATGGTGATACAGGAAGCAACCGACTGTGCCTGAAGACAACTTTCAACTAAATTTTCGTCCGGAGGAGCAGCCCATCCGATACTAGAAGCGAGCGTGACTACTGTAGCGAAACTGACTTTCTTCATCGATATTCGCTCCCGCGCGTAACGTCCAGGTATTGCTGGTTGTATTTCCCAAAGAGCGTGCCACCGATACCTGCTATTGAATCGTAAACGTGATCATAACGTCCCGTCTTTCACCTTTTCGGCTTCCTCCTTTTCAGAGCTAGACAGCGAAGAATCATGATGTGCGACAGACCGTTTCTGGACGGTAACGTGACCAGCGAAACACGTGCTACGACTGCAAGGAAGGCCGCGTAAGCGGCTCACGGTCCTTTGTCCTCGGGTGTTCACTCAGGCCGCCAGACGCCCAGATTCACATCGCCCGCCACAAAAACACGATTTCGAAATGGATACGCGATCTAGTTTTCCGCGCGCTGCGCGAGAAAGGCTTAGACATTTCGTAATGAGTGGGAGCGACTGTTGCACCCCGGAAAGCCGGTATCGAATGCGGCGACGGCGAACCCAGCCTAGTCAAGCATGATTTTCCACGTATCGTTTAGCTTGCCCGGAGGTCGCACGTCATTCAGCCACTGTCCCAACGGGATAAATCCGCTGGGACAATCGTGTTACATTAATGAGCGCCTTGGGACAGTTACTGCACACCCTGGCTCGCCAGGAAGTCCTCGTAATTGCCACCGAAGTCATACAGCGTGCCATCCGTGCGCACTTCAATAATCCGGTTCGCCAACCCGCTCACAAACTCCCGGTCGTGCGACACGAAGATCAGTGTGCCCTCGTACTTGTCGAGCGCGATCTGCAGCGACTCGATCGATTCCATGTCCATGTGGTTGGTCGGCTCATCCATCAGCAGCACGTTGTGGCGGCCCAGCATCAGCTTGCCCCAGATCATGCGGCCCTTCTCGCCGCCGGAGAGCACCTTCACCGACTTGCGGATATCGTCCGCATTGAACAGCAGACGGCCCAGCGTGCCGCGCACCATCTGCTCGTCGTCGCCTTCCTGACGGTAGCCGTCAATCCAGTCCATCAACGTGACGTCGTCCGGAAACTCTTCGTACGTGTCCTGCGGCATGTAGCCGACATTCGCGTTCTCGGCCCACTTGACCGTGCCGTGGTCCGTCTTCACGCCGCCTTGCAGCGAACGCAGCAACGTGGTCTTGCCGGCGCCGTTCTGGCCGATGATGGCGATGCGCTCGCCCGGCTGCACGCTGATGCTGAAGTTGCTGAAAATCGTGCGCTCGTACTTCTTCGTGATGGTGTCGGCCACCACCGCGATGTTGTGCAGCTTCTTCTCGTACTCGAAGCGGATGAACGGGTTCTGCCGCGACGAAGGCTTGAATTCCTCGATCTTGATCTTGTCGATCATCTTCAGACGGCTGGTAGCCTGACGCGCCTTCGACTTGTTGGCCGAGAAGCGGCGCACGAAGTCCTGCAGGTCGGCGACGCGTTCCTTCGCCTTGGCGTTGGCGTTCTGCTGGCGCTCGCGCGCTTGCGTGCTGGCCAGCATGTAGTCGTCGTAGTTGCCCGGATAGACCTTCAGCGTGCCGTAGTCCATGTCCGCCATGTGCGTGCAGACCTGGTTCAGGAAGTGTCGATCGTGCGAGATGATGATCATCGTCGAGTTGTACTGGTTGAGCATGTCTTCCAGCCAACGGATCGAGTTGATGTCCAGGTTGTTGGTCGGCTCGTCCAGCAGCAGCACGTCCGGCTTCGAGAACAGCGCCTGCGCAAGCAGCACGCGCAGCTTCCAGCCCGGCGCCACGTTGCTCATCGGGCCGTTGTGGTCTTCGATGGCAATGCCGATGCCGAGCAGCAGTTCGCCGGCACGCGCTTCGGCCGTGTAGCCGTCGTACTCGGCGAACTTCGCTTCGAGTTCGGCGGCGTGCATGTAGTCGTCGTCGGTCGCGTCCGGGTTCGCGTAGATCGCATCGCGCTCGGTCATGGCGTTCCACATTTCAGTGTGACCCATCATCACGACGTCGAGCACGCGCACGTCTTCATACGCGAACTGGTCCTGGCGCAACTTGCCCAGGCGCACGTTCGGTTCGAGCATCACGTTGCCGGAGCTCGGTTCCAGATCGCTGCCCAGAATCTTCATGAAAGTGGATTTGCCGCAGCCATTCGCACCAATCAGGCCATAGCGGTTCCCTCCCCCGAATTTGACCGAGATGTTCTCGAAGAGGGGCTTGGGCCCGAATTGCATGGTGATATTTGCGGTAGACAGCACGGCGCGTCCTTTGAATGAATTTGCGGCGAACAACCTATCATTTTAGCAGGTTATCAAGATGGTAGTCCGCACCTAGTCGTTTCCTCATCCCGCCATACCAGGCACGCGATGTGCGCCATGACCCGGCAGTGCGCATCGGGCGCGATTGCCTATACTTTTTTCACTAACCTGAAGAAGAAGGAGGAGAAGATGAAAGACCACGTCTACAAGCAGATCGAGTTGACCGGCTCATCGGCCAAGTCGAGCGACGATGCGATCCGCACCGCGATCGAAAAAGCGTCCAAGACGCTGCGCAATCTGCATTGGTTCGAAGTGACGGAAACGCGGGGCCAGATCGAAGACGACAAGGTCGTGCATTGGCAGGTGACCATCAAGGTCGGTCTGCGGATCGAGTAAGAAAAAAAGCTGCGCCCGCGAGGACGCAGCCCTTAAAAGCAGCGGCTGCTACGCCGCCGCCTGGTCGATCGTTCGGGTTATCCGGCGTCGGCCATCACTTCGGCAATGCGCCGTCCACCCCCTCCACATACCAGTTGATACGCTGCAGTTCCGGATCGGTCAGCGACTTGCCGGCCGGCACCTTCACCTCACCCGCCTGATCCTTGATCGGACCGGTGAACACATCCCACTTGCCGCCCGCGATCTGCTCGCGCTTCGCCTCGACATCCTTCAGCGCATTGGCCGGAATCGCCGAGGTGTTCAGGTCGTCCAGGCCGACGGCCTTCTGCGGAATGCCCCACCACACCGGATCGTTCTTCCACTTGCCGTCCAGCACCTGCTGGATCACCGCGGTGTAATAGACGCCCCAGTTGCCCACCACCGAGCCCAGATGCGCATCAGGACCGAACTTCTTCATGTCCGAATCCCAGCCGAACGCATGCACGTGCTTTTCCGAAGCCGTCGCCAGCGTCGCGCTCGAATCGGTGTTCTGCAGCAGCACGTCGGCGCCCTGGCCGATCAGCGTTTCGGCCGCCTGCTTTTCCTTGCCCGGATCGAACCAGCTATTGATCCAGATGACCTTGGTGTGGATCTTAGGATTCACCGAGCGCGCGCCGAGCGTGTACGCGTTGATGTTGCGGATCACTTCGGGAATCGGCACCGAAGCGACAAAGCCCAGCGTGTTGGTCTTCGTCACGTAGCCTGCGGCGACGCCGGCGAGATACGCGCCCTGATACATCCGCACGTCATAGGTGCCGAAGTTCGGCGCCTTCTTGTAGCCGGTTGCGTGCAGGAATACCGTGTCCGGGAAATCCTTCGCGACCTTCAGTTCGAAATCCTGGTAGCCGAAGCTCGAGCCGATGATGATCTTGTTGCCCTTGTTGGCGAGATCGCGGAAGACGCGTTCCGAGTCGGCGGACTCCGGCACGTTCTCGATCCGCGTGATCTTGATCTTGCTGCCGAACTTCGCTTCGGCTTCCTTCGAACCCTGGTCGTGCGCGTAGGTCCAGCCGGCGTCCCCCGGGTTGCCGAGGTAGACAAACGCCACGCCCGGCACATCTGCAGCCTGCGCGGTTTGCGACAGCGTTACGCCAAGGCCGAGCGAAACGGCTCCCAGCGCCGCAGCGGTCAGCAGATTTCTTCTCTTCATGTTTTCTCCTGTCGTGTAATTGATTCGTTCAAACCGTGCGTTGAAACCGTTTAATTGGCGGGCCGAAGCGGCTAACCCGCCGCAAAGAAAGGCTTGCCGAGCGACGCCGGCGCGTTCAGGCGGATCGTATTCGGATTGCGCGAGATCAGCACCAGCACCACGATCGTCGCGACGTACGGCAACATCGCGAGGAACTGCGTGGGCACCGGCACGCCGATCGCCTGCGCATAGAACTGCAGGCCGGTCACGGCGCCGAACAGCAGCGCGCCGATCAGCAAACGTCCCGGACGCCACGTGGAAAACACCACCAGCGCCAGCGCGATCCAGCCACGGCCCGAGGTGAGCTGTTCCTGCCACAGGTGCAGATTGACGATCGAGTAGTAGCCGCCAGCCAGACCCGCCATGCCGCCGCCGAACGCGACCGCGCCGTAGCGCACGCCGATCACCGGGAAGCCTACCGAGTGCGCCACCTGCGGCGACTCGCCGACCGAGCGCAGCACGAGGCCGGCGCGCGTACGGTACAGAAACCAGCCCACTACGGCGAACATGATGAACGCGAGGTAGTCGAGCGGCGTCAGACTGAAAAACGCCGGCCCCAGCACGGGGATCTTCGAGAGCAACGGAATGGTCCACACGTCGATCGACGCGCGCACGGCCGCCGACGTATACGGCTTGCCGACATAAGCCGACAAGCCGATGCCGAAGATCGTCAGCGAAAGACCCGTGGCAACCTGATTGGCCAGCATGGTCAACGTGAGGAAGCCGAACAGCAGCGACATGGCGAGCCCGGCCACGATCGATGCCAGCACCCCGAGCCACGGGTCGCCGGTGACCGACGTGACCGCGTAACCGCTGACGGCGCCCATCAGCATCATGCCTTCCACGCCGAGGTTTAGGACCCCCGATTTTTCGGTGACGAGTTCGCCCACGCCTGCAAACATCAGCGGAATCGCGGCGGTGACGGCGCTCGAGGTGAGCGCGCTAGCTTGTTGAATATCCATAAGACCGGTCGGGGAAAATCAGTGGGCTTCATTAGCCACATGAGCGGCCGTGGTACGGCGACGCACGCGGTAGTTCACAAACAGGTCGGCGCCCAGCAGGCAGAACAGCAACAGCCCCTGGAACACGCCGGAGAGCGCCTGCGGCAACTGCATCGAGGTCTGCACCGCTTCACCGCCCAGGTACAGCAGCGCCATCAGGAGGCTCGCCAGCACGATACCGAGCGGATGCAGCCGGCCCACGAACACCACGATGATCGCCGTGAAACCGTAACCCGGCGACCAGGTCGCCTGCAACTGGCCGATCGGCCCCGAGATTTCCCCCATGCCGGCCAGACCCGCGAGACCGCCGCTGATCAGCAGCGAAGTCCAGATGGTCTTCTTGTCCGAGAAACCGGCGTAGCGTGCGGCGAGCGGCGCGAGACCACCCACGTTCATGCGAAAGCCCGCAAAGCTCTTGCGCATGAACAGCCAGACGAGCGGAATCGCCACCAGCGTGACGAAGATCGACGCATTCAGACGCGTGCCGCGCAGGAATTTCCAGTGCCAGTCGCCGGAAAACGTGGGGTAAAGCGCGTCGCCGCTGAACATCTCGGAGAGCGGGAAATTCATGCCCTGCGGATCGCGCCACGGACCGCTGACCAGATAGATCAGCAACTGCGCGGCGACGTAGGTGAGCATCAGGCTCGTCAGGATTTCATTGGTGTTGTAGCGGCTCTTCAGAAACGCAGGAATCGCCGCCCACACCATGCCACCGGCGACGCCGGCCAGCATCATGGCAGGCAGAATCCACCAGCCGCTTGCCTGGTCGAAATAGATCGCCACGCCGCTCGCGGCAATGCCGCCGAGCAGCATCTGTCCTTCGGCGCCGATGTTCCAGACGTTAGCCCGATAGCCGATGGCGAGGCCAAGTCCGATCAGGCACAACGGCGACGCCTTGAGCAGCAGTTCGGACCAGCCGTTCACATCGGACAGCGGTTCGATAAAGAAGGCATGCATCGCCTCCAGCGGGTCGCGGCCAACCAGGCCGAAAATCAGGAAACCGAGCGCGAGCGTGAGCAGCGCGGCGATCAGCGGGACGGCGAGCTGCATCGTGCGCGAGGGCGCGGTGCGGGCTTCGAGTCGGTACGGAAAGATCATGAGTCTGCGTGGTGCCGTAGGGTTATGCGTGAGCGTGAGGTTTCAGGTGTTCCATGGGGGCGATAACAGTGCGTCGTGAGCCATTCGCGGCGTAGGCACGCTCAGACATGCGCCGGTTCTTCAGGCGAAGGCGCCGCGCCCTCTTCCCGGCCACCGAACAGGCCCGCCATCCATCGGCCGATCTCCTCGGCATTGGTGTCGCCCGTGACGCGCACCGGCGACAGCCGGCCGCGCGCGAGCACCGCGATGCGGTCGCAGATATCGAACAGTTCTTCGAGCTCTTCGGAGATCACCAGAATCGCGACGCCGCGCGCCGACAGATCCAGCAACTGCTGACGAATGAACGCGGCGGCGCCGACGTCGACGCCCCACGTGGGCTGCGCGACCACCAGCACCTTCGGCGCCTGCAGAATCTCGCGTCCGACGATGTACTTCTGCAGATTGCCGCCCGACAGGCTTTGCGCGAGCGCTTCGGTGCCGCCGCAGCGCACGTCGAACGCATCGATGCATTGCTTCGCGAAAGCGCGCATCACGCCGGCCTTGATCCAGCCGGTGTTCACCATCTTCTGCCGATACCCCGTCAGCAGCGCGTTTTCCGCGAGCGTCATGGCGGGCACCGCACCGCGCCCGAGACGCTCCTCCGGCACGAAGCCGAAGCCGAGCGAGCGGCGTCCACCGGCACTGAGCCGGCCTGCGGGCTTGCCGCAGATCGCGATCGCATCGGCACGCGCGCCGCGCTGCTCGCCGGACAGCGCCGACAGCAGTTCGGCCTGGCCGTTGCCCGACACGCCCGCGATGCCGAATATCTCGCCGGCGTGCACGCTGAACGAGACGTCGTCGAGCGAGGTGCCGAACGGATCGTCGCTGGCCGCCGACAGATGCTTCACATCAAGCAGCACGTCACCCGGCGTATGTTTGCGGCGCGTGTAGTCGGGCAGCGAATGGCCGACCATCAATTGCGCGAGCGACGCATGGGTTTCCTCGCGCGGCTTCACGTGACCGGTCACGCGGCCGCCGCGCATCACCGTGGCGGTGTCGCACAGCTCCTGGATTTCGTCGAGCTTATGGCTGATGTAGAGAATGCTGCAGCCTTCGGCAGCGAGGCGCCGCAGCGTTTCGAACAGCTTGCGGACCGCTTGCGGCGTGAGCACCGACGTCGGTTCGTCCATGATCAACAGACGCGGGTTCTGCAGCAGACAGCGCACGATCTCGACGCGCTGCCGCTCGCCCACCGTCAGGCTGTGCACGTGGCGCTGCGGGTCGATGTCGAGGCCGTAATCCGCCGACACCTCGCGGATGCGTTTGGCCAGCGCCTTCAGGTCGAACGGTTCGTCGAGCGCAAGGGCGATGTTCTCGCCCACCGTCAGCGTCTCGAACAGCGAGAAATGCTGGAACACCATGCCGATGCCGAGCTTGCGCGCGGCCGCCGGACTCGCGATCTCCACCGCTTGCCCTTCCCAACGGATCTCGCCGGCGTCCGGGCGCACCGCGCCGTAGATGATCTTCATCAGCGTGCTTTTGCCCGCGCCGTTTTCGCCGAGTACCGCATGGATTTCGCCGGGTGCGACGACCAGCGTCACGTCGTCGTTGGCCCGCACGGCCGGATATTGCTTGGTGATGCCTGCCAGCACGAGGCGCGGCACAGCAGCCGGGATAGCCGGACCGCCCGCAGGCTGCGCGGCGGCGTCGCCGTTATAAGAAGAAGAATCGCCCATGAGTTTCCGTAATACGCGTGTGACGGTCTGTTGCAACGAGGCGGCGCGCCCCGGACGAATGCGCCGTTCCTGCCTGTTGGTGAAATGACAATACCTAATTCGACCCTGTCAGTCGAGCCGCCAAAATTCCCCGCAAACCCGCGCCAGAGCGTGCTGTGCGGGTATCCCTCTCTTGACGCATCTTTGTGTTCATATTAAAAGTCATATACCCCAAGGTCCGTTCGATCAGCCAGAACATATATTTCGGAGAAGTCATGAGCCAGCAACGCGAGGCGATCGACACATATTTATTGCGCGTCTTGCACACCCTGTTGATGGAGCGCAGCGTGACGCGCGCGGCCGTCAAACTCAATCAGTCCCAGCCCGCCATTAGCGCGGCGCTGCGGCGTCTGCGCGACATCACCGGCGACCCGCTGCTGGTGCGCGGCAAGTCCGGCATGGTCCCGACCGAATACGGGCTGCGTCTGCTCGAACCGGTGCAAAACGCCCTGCGCGAAATCGAGCGCATCAAGTTTCAGCAGCACAATTTCGACCCGGCCACTTCGATCCGCTGCTACCGGATCGGCTGTCCCGACTATCTGAACGTGCTGTTCGTGCCAACTGTGGTCGAACGCTTCCGTCAGGCGGCGCCCAATGCGACGCTGGAATTTCATTCGCTCGGACCGGCGTTCGACTATGAACTGGCGCTCGAGGACGGCAAGCTCGATATCGTGGTCGGCAACTGGCCGGAGCCGCCCGAGCAGTTGCATCTGTCGAACCTGTTTGTCGACCAGATCGTCTGCCTGATGAGCAACGCGCATCCGTTCGCCAAGCGCGGCGGGTTGACGCTCGACCAGTATCTAAATGCTCCGCATCTTGCGCCTACTCCCTATTCGGTGGGCCAACGCGGCGCGATCGACGTGCACCTCGCGCGCGAGCGCCTGAAGCGTCATGTCGTCGTAACTCTGCCGTACTTCAACCTTGCGCCGTATGTGCTGATCAAGTCGGACCTGATCTTCACGACGACGCGGCTTTTTGCGGACTACTACGCGAAGTTCCTGCCCCTCACCGTGGTGCCCGCGCCGCTGGATTTCCCGCCGATGCAGTACTACCAGCTGTGGCACGAACGGGTTCACTACTCCGATGAAGTGCGGTGGTTGAGAAGCCTGGTCGCCGAGGCGACCAAGACCCTGATCGACAAGCCTTAAAGTCCTGCAGGCCCGCGCCACAGGACGCGGGCGTCAGGTTCTGCCCGGCTTACGCCTGTCAGGCAGCAGCCTGATACAGCGCTTTCGCCAGACGGTTGTGCTGCTCGATCACCGGGCCCAGTTCAAGCGTCGCCAACTGCCCGTCCTTCACCACCACCTTCCCGCCAATCACGCTATACGACACCTGCGACGGTGCGCAGAACACCAGCGCGGCCACCGGATCGTGCAAGGCGCCGGCAAACAACGGCTGACGCAAGTCGAACGATACGAAATCCGCCGCCATGCCCGGCGCCAGCGCGCCGATATCGTCGCGGTTGAGCACCTTCGCGCCGCCCAGCGTCGCGATCTCCAGCGCCTCGCGGGCGGTCATCGCGTCGGGGCCGAAACCGACCCGCTGCAGCAACAGCGCCTGGCGCACTTCCGCGACCATCTGCGCGCCGTCGTTCGACGCCGAGCCGTCCACGCCGAGTCCCACCGGCACTCCCGCGAGCCGCATCCGCTTCACCGGCGCAATGCCTGAGGCGAGGCGCATGTTCGAACACGGGCAATGCGCGACGCCCGTGCCGGTCCGTGCGAACAACGCGATCCCGGCGTCGTCCAGTTGCACGCAGTGGGCATGCCATACGTCGTGCCCCACCCAGCCCAGGTCCTCCGCATACTCTGCCGGCGTCATGCCGAACTTCTCGCGGCTATAAGCAATATCGTTGACGTTCTCCGCCAGGTGCGTGTGCAGCGATACGCCATATTGACGCGCCAGCACCGCCGATTCGCGCATCAGATCGCGACTCACCGAAAACGGCGAACACGGTGCGACCACCACGCGCAGCATCGCGTACCGTCCCTCGTCGTGATACGTCTCGATCAGGCGCTGCGTGTCCTTCAGAATCTCCGGTTCACGCTCCACCACCGAGTCGGGCGGCAAACCGCCGTCCTTCTGCCCCACGCTCATGCTGCCGCGGGCGGCATGAAAGCGCATGCCGATCCGGCGCGCGGCCGCAATGCTGTCGTCGAGCCGGCTACCGTTCGGGTAGATATACAGATGGTCGCTCGAGGTCGTGCAGCCCGAGAGCAACAGCTCGGCCATCGCAGTCAGCGTCGAGACTTCGATCATCTCCGGCGTGAGATTCGCCCACACCTTATAAAGGTTGGTCAGCCAGCCGAACAACTCGGCGTCCTGCGCGGCGGGAATTGCCCGCGTCAGGCTTTGGTACATGTGATGATGCGTGTTGATCAGACCCGGTATCACCAGGTGCCCGCGCATGTCCAGCACTTCGTCGGCCGTTTGCGGCAGCTCCGCCGTCGGTCCGACTGCGACGATCCGGTTGTCCTCGATATACAGGCCGCCGTCGCGCAACTCGCGCCGGGCGCCGTCCATCGTGACCAGCACGTCTGCGTGCTTCACCAGCATCGTTTTGCCGCGCTTCCCTGCGCTTGCGCCTGTGTCTGCGCGTGTACCTGCCTGCTGTTCCATCGTCATTCGTTTTTCTCCGCTTTGATTGCCGCCGTTGCGGCGCGCCATCGTGCAGGCTGGCCGCAGCGGCGAGGCTGATGCCGGCTGTGCCGGTACGCCCTACCGTGTGCAAAGTCGTTCGAACGCGATGCGACGGACACGCCACCGCGCCGCCGCGTCCGTTCGAACGCCGTTGGCCCGGTTACCCAGCGTGCTACGCCGTCTTCGGGGTGCGCGGCATTGCTGCTGCGCACAGGCGTAACCTTCGACGGCCAAAATAACGCTGACAACTCACGCCGTTGCGATACCCAACCTCACACAGCCGATATAGTGGGCTTTTTTGGCAACGGTAGGATCGAGACAACCGGTCATAGGGCGCTCACGACCGCGTGACAAGGGTTTGCGCGGAGTGTGCGAAGCATGGCGACGAGTCTTACAGCGGGCTGTCATGTGTCAGCGATTATCTTTCCTATCGCTCGTGCGCGGACGGGAACATCCTTTTTACAATGGCTGCCACGGCGCTCGCTTCAATTCGCCGACGGGTATGTAGCCACTGACGTGGAGCCTCGATCCGCCGCAACGTATTCCGGATCGGGCCGCCGCCGAAACCTCGCATTCACATAAGGAAAATTGCGAATGGGAAAGCTCACTACCCACGTGCTCGACACCGCCAACGGCCGTCCCGGCGCGGGCATCAAGGTCGAACTCTTCGCGCTCTCGGGCGACACGCGCCGCGCGCTGAAAACCACCCTCACCAATGACGACGGCCGCTGCGACCAGCCACTGCTCGAAGGCGACGCGCTGGTCGCGGGCGAATACGAACTCGTGTTCGGCGCCGGCGATTACTTTGCTTCGATCGGCACCAAGGTCCCCGAGCCGCGCTTCGTCGATCGTGTCGTGCTGCGCTTTGGCGTGGCCGACGCCGGTGCGCACTACCACGTGCCGCTGCTGGTGTCGCCGTGGTCGTACAGCACCTATCGGGGCAGCTAAGACGTCACTGAGAGGCGACAGAGACGCCATGGACACCGGGCCGGGCTCATGCCTGACCGACTTCGCCACCGCTGCATTTCGCAGATGCCTGGAGACACCTGCGAAGCGCAGTGCAAGGCGAACTGCCCTGCATGAGGCCCATCGCTTTGACCCATCGGGGCGAATCAGGAACCGCAATACGGCGCTGTGCGAACTGAGCGCACCGCGTCCCTTAACAGCAGTTTGTGCGCATGGCGCATGACGGGCCGGATGACCGGATCGTCATTGAACCGGCATCGAGCCGCCGCCCGCCGCGCAAACAACGAATCAGAAGTGGAGGAGTGTCATGGAAGGCTTTATCACTGACTGGCTGAACCTGGCCTTGCGCTGGTTTCACGTCATCGCCGCGATCGCCTGGATCGGTGAATCGTTTTATTTCGTCGCGCTCGACAACAGCCTGAAACCGCCGACGGACCCGAACCAGCGCAGGCGCGGCGTGTTCGGCGAACTGTGGCACGTCCACGGCGGCGGCTTCTACAACATGCAGAAGTACACCGTCGCGCCGCCGGAAATGCCGGATGACCTGCACTGGTCGAAGTGGCCGTCGTACACCACGTGGCTGTCGGGCGCGAGTCTCTTCACGGTGCTGTATCTGTTCTCGCCGAGCACCTACCTGATCGACAAGAACGTGCTGGACATGGGTCCGGTGGTGGCGGTGTTCTCCGCACTTGGCTTTCTCGCCGCCGGCTGGATCGTCTACGACTCGCTGTGCCGCGTGCTGGGCAACAAGGACAAGGTGCTGGGCATCTGCGTGGGCGCTTACGTGCTGATCGCGGCATGGCTCGCGTGCCATATCTTCGCGGGCCGTGCGGCATACCTGATCGTCGGCGCGATGCTTGCAACGATCATGTCGGCCAACGTGTTCTTCGTGATCATTCCGGGCCAGCGCAAGATGGTCGACGCCATGCTGAAGGGCGACACGCCGAACCCGATCTACGGCAAGCGCGGCAAGCAACGCTCGGTGCACAACACGTATTTCACGCTGCCGGTGGTGTTCGCGATGCTGTCGAACCACTACGCGATGACGTACACGAACCAGTACAACTGGCTCGTGCTGGCGATGATCATGATGGCTGGTGCGCTGATCCGTCAGTTCTTCGTGATGCGTCACCGTGGCCAGGTGCTGTGGTATCTGCCGCTGGTCGGGATTGCGCTGATGTTCGGCGCCCTCTTCTGGACGATGCCGAAGCCGGTCGTGCCGCAAGCCGAAGCCGCCAATGCGCCGACGCTGAAAATCGGCGACATCGCACCGATCCTGCAGCAACGCTGTGCCGCATGCCACTCTGCGCATCCTACGTTGATAGGCAGCGCGCCGTCGGGGGTGATGTTCGACACACCGGATGAGATCTCGCAGAACGCGCAGCGCCTGTATCAGCAGGCGGTGACGCTGAAGGCGATGCCGCTGGGGAACGTGACGCATATGACGGATGATGAGCGTCAGAAGATTGCGGCATGGTTCCAGGGCGGGGCGTTGAAGTAAGTTACTGGGGTTGGTAGTAGGTGAGTAGCGGGCTTTTCGTGTGAGCGGAAGGCCCGTTTTTCTTTGGGTGCAGCGAGCGTATCAAGCGTCATGTCGAGCGGCGTCCGGGCTCACAGACGATATGCGCTCACTCATAATTGTATCCCTCAGGCTACAAAATTCGCCATTTTACCGAAAAATGTAGCCCGAAGGGCACAATCGTTATATTGTTATTTGTGCCTTCTGGGCTACAATATTGCTTGGTTACCGCAAATATGATGCCCTGGGGCTACAAATGACTACACTCGCCGATGTCTCGGACATGCTAAAGGAAGTGCGTCGCGAAACCAGTCTGTCACAGTATGAACTGGCGCGGCGCGCCGGTGTTGCGCGAACTACCGTCGCACGCATGGAAACACTCGCGAAAAATGACATGAGCGTATCGGTACTCGTGCGTCTGCTCGAAGCGGCAGGCTACGATCTCAAGGTCGTCGCGCATGGTCATGGCCGCACGCTCGAGGATATCCTCGCCGAGCAACGCGCTACGTCGGGTCCCAACCAATGAGGCTCGATGTCCAGGTGCAAGGCAGAAAAGTTGCGACGCTCTTTCGCGAGCGCGACGAATATGTCCTTCAATATGAAGCCGACGCTGCTCCGGGCGATTTCGTCAGCCTGACCATGCCTGTACGCCAGGAAGCATGGCGTTGGCCACGCGACCTGCATCCGTTCTTTCGCCAGAATCTGCCCGAAGGCTATTTGCTGAACCTGATCCGGGAACAATTTGGGCCCTTGCTCGACGGGACCGACTTGTCGCTACTCGCGGTGGTGGGTGCAATGGGAATCGGACGTGTCACCGTGACACCCGAGGGCGTCGCGCCCGGCACCGAGTTGCAGGCCCTGGATATCAAAGATGTCCTTCATGGCGACAACACCGCGGAGCATTTTGCCGCGCTGGTTCGCGATTACGCGCGCGCCGCCATCTCGGGTGCCGTACCGAAGTTCATCGCGCCGCAAAGAAGCTCGACGGAGCGCCCTGCCTTTGATGGTCCGCTTGGCAAACCCACGATTCGGACCAGCCGATACATCGTCAAAGGTTCGGACGAGAATACGCCGTTCCTTGCCAAACGCGGCCGCACGAAAAACTGATACTCAATACAAAAACGCCCGAGGCGATTGCCCCAGGCGTTCTGTTCTTCCTGCGACCAACCCAGCCGCATCTCACACGTCATCCGCTACGCCATCAAACCGTCACCGCGCTCAATGCGTCCTCGGTCAACCACAGCGACTCGGCAAGATCCTGCTCGTTAAGATTGAGCCCGTCACCGCCACGATCCACCACGACGAAATCGCTCACATCGCCAAGCGCGATCAGTGGGTGATGCCACACGCCCTTCGCGTAGTTCACGCCCTGCCAGCCGCTCGTCACGAACGCGCGAATCTGCGCGGCATCGAGCTCGCCGGCCGGCGCCACGACGACGAGATACGGCTTGTCGTTCAGCGGCACAAACGCCTGACTGCCGAGCGGATGACGCTCGAGCATCTTCACCTCGAACGGCAGCACGCGCGGCTGGCCGCGAAACAGGTTCACCAGCGCACGACCGCCCTCGTCCGTCACGTCCACCTTCGCGAGATCGTGATAGCGGATCGTGGTGCCGAGGTTGATCGGAATCTGCTTCGCGCCTTCGAGTTCGATCACGTCGCCGAACAGGGCGAACGCATCCTTCGTCAACGGTTCGATGGCGAGCGTTTTCATTATGCGAGCGTACCCCACAGACGCAGACGCGAGACACCGCCGTCCGGAATGATGTTAAAGCGCACGTGCGTCACCGGCCCGAGCGACGCGAGTTCGCTTTCGAAATAGTGCTGGTTGTCCATCTTCAGTTTCTGTTCACCCAGCAGCACCGGCCAGAACATGGCTTGCGTGATCAGCGAGCTGTCCGTACCGCCCGTCACGTACGCCGCCTGGATCGAGCAACGGTCCGGATAGTTGCCCTTGAAGTGCGCCGTATCCACTTCGATCTTGCGGATCACGCCCGGTTGCGCCAGCGCGACGATCGCCCAGTCGTTACCCGGTTCGCGACGACGGCGCGTTTCCCAGCCGTCGCCCATATTGACACCACGACCCGGCATCAGGATCGTCGACGCAGCGCCGAAGTGCTGGTTGTTCGCGGCGACCAGATACGCGCCGTTTTCCATCGCGGCCAGATCGAACTGCTCGGTGCGGCTCGCGCCGGCCCAGTCCACTTGCGGCTGGCCGTAGACGCGCAGACGCGCAATCCCGCCGTCCGGGTAGATGTTCACGCGCAGGTGCGTGTACGCATTGGCGTCGCTGACTTCGTGATAGTGGTGGCTATTGCCTTGCAGCGTGGTCGACGGAACGATTTCGGTCCACTGGGTCGACTGGTTCGGCACACCATCCACCACGCGGGCCGCCTCCACCGATGCCGCCGGAGGGAAATTGCCCGTGAAGTGGCTCGTATCGAGGTCGAGACCCTTGATCACGCCCGGACGCGCCAGCTTCACCACGCACCAGTCGTAACCGGTGGTGCGCTTGCGGCGCGTTTCCCAGCCGTCCATCCACTTGCCGTGATCGTCGTATTTGCCCGGAATGAAGACAGCAGGTTCCGGATTCAGCATCCGGTCCTTCGGCGCGAAGAAATCGTCGCTCGCCTCGAGCGCCTGCGCGCCGAGACGCGGGTCCGCCAGGTTCACATGGCGGCGCGTGAAGTCCGGGGCGTTAGGGTCGAGAATCGGGAGTGCCATCGTTGTCTTCCTTCCTGTCTAATAGTGCTAAAAAACGCTTCGGTTCGAGAGTCGCAGCGCCGCATGACAAAGCTCGCGCGTGCATGCTGATCCTGACGCGCGGTTACGCGTCGATCAGGTCGTCGAGTCTGAAGCGCGCGATACGGTAGATCTGGTCGAGGCTCGCGCGCAGTTCGTCGGCGCGGCTATTGTTCACGCGCGCTTCGAAGTTGGCGATGATGCCGTGGCGGTCATAGCCACGCACCGCGAGAATGAACGGGAAACCGAATTTCTCGCGATACGCCGCGTTCAGCCCCACCAGCTTGTCGAATTCTTCCTGCGTGCATTGGGACAGGCCCGCACCGCTCTGTTCGCGGGTCGACTCGGCCGTCAGTTCGCCGCGCACGGCAGCCTTGCCCGCGAGCTCCGGGTGGGCATTGATAAGCGCGAGCTGCTTCGTTTCGCCGGCCGTTTCGACTGCGTTCGACATTGTGTGATGCAAGGCGTCGATGCTGGCAAAAGGCCGTTGCCCGGCCGCGAGTTCCGCGACCCACGGCGAATGCTCGAAGATGCCCGACAGCGCTGCGACGAATGCGTCGGTCGAGATGCGGTTCAGTTGGTCCAGAGTGTATTGCATCGCCTTCATGCCGCAGCCCCGCGGTTGTTTTGTTGGTAAGGATGGTGTTCGCGCCAGTGCCGCGCAATGTCGACGCGCCGCGTGACCCACACGCGATCGTGCTGTTCGAGATGGTCGAGGAAGCGCTGCAGCGCGCGGAACCGGCCCGGGCGGCCCAGCAGCCGGCAGTGCATGCCGATTGAAAGCATCTTCGGCGCTTCGTCGCCCTCTTCATAGAGCACGTCGAACGCGTCGCGCAGGTATGTGAAGAAGTGATCGGCGGTGTTGAAGCCTTGCGGGCTCGCAAAGCGCATGTCATTGGTATCGAGCGTGTACGGCACGATCAGTTGCGGCGTCTTCGCGCCGCCGCTGACCTCGACATCCATCCAGAACGGCAGGTCGTCGCCGTAGTAATCCGAGTCGTACAGGAAGCCGCCGTATTCGGCGACCAGACGGTGCGTATTGGGACTGTCGCGGCCGGTGTACCAGCCGAGCGGCCGCTCGCCCGTCACGCGTTCGATCGCTTCCATGCCGAGGCGCATGTGCTCGGCCTCTTTCTCCGGCGACACATCCTGATAGTGAATCCAGCGGTACCCGTGGCACGCAATCTCATGCCCCAATTCGACAAAGGCGCGCCCGAGATCGGGATGACGCTCGATCGCCATGCCGACGCCGAATACGGTCAACGGCAAGCCACGTTTTTCGAATTCGCGCAGGATGCGCCAGACACCCGCCCGCGAGCCGTATTCGTAGATCGACTCCATGCTCATGTGGCGCGCCGGATAGGCGGCCGCGCCGACGATCTCGGACAGGAACTGCTCCGAGCCCGGATCGCCATGCAGCACGCAGTTTTCACCGCCCTCTTCGTAATTCAGCACGAATTGCACCGCGACGCGCGCCCGTCCGGGCCAGTTTGCCTGCACCGGGTGGCGGCCGTAGCCGATCAGATCGCGTGGATAGTTCGAGTCGAGTGGCATGGTTTGACGAATGCGTGGTGACAAAACGGGGTGACGGAACTTGAGGAACCAGTGTAGCGAAAACACCCGGGTGCGCCCATACACCCGGGCAGATAGTGCGTGTCAGACGCAATGTATGTGCGCGGCCGGCCCGCACGGGCGTTCGGCCCCGCTCGCGCTAGCGTTTACCCGTCCTTGAGAGGCGTTTTCCGCATTCTCGCTGCTTAGCGAAGGTGCTGCCCGGTGTCCGCGTTTCACATCTGGCCGGCGCGGGAAACGCGGGGCGGCATCGGGTTTGGATTCGCCTCCGTCGGGCTGAAGGCTTCCAGCGCGCCGTCGTAGCGTTTCGCCAGCGGCCGCGCATAGTCGCCGCGCTTGGCGGTGGCAAGGCGCAGCGTCACCAGCGCCTCCACCCACTTCACCGCGGCCGTCACTCCTTCGACAACCGGCGCCCCCAGCGCGTCCTCGATCTCCGCACAGAGTTCGGCCATCCCCGCGCAACCGAGCACGATGGCGTCCGACCCGTCCTCTTCCAGCGCGCGGCGGCATTCGTCGAGAATGATGCGGCGCGCGGCGGACCCTGGCTGGTCCAGCTCGAGCACCGCGACATCGGTAGCGCGCACGTTGCGGCAAAAGCGCGTCATGCCGTAGCGCTCGGCAAGGTGCCAGGCCATGCCGCAGGTGCGTGAGAGCGTCGTCACGACCGAAAAGCCTGGCGCCAGCACACTGGCCGCGTGCATCGCCGCTTCGGCAATCCCGATCACGGGCCCACGCGCCAGTTCACGTGCCGCATACAGGCCGGGGTCGCCGAAACACGCAATCACGTAACCGTCGCAGCCTTCGCGCTCGCCCGCCGCGATCTCGGCCAGCAGGCCGGGCGTGGCGAGCGCCTCGTCGTAATAGCCCTCGATCGACGGCGGCCCCATGGACGGACTCACCGCGATCAGTTCGGTCCCAGGTGCGACGACTTCCCGTGCGCAGCGCCCCATCGCCTCCGTCATGCGCACGGTGGTGTTCGGGTTGATCAGTTTGATACGCATCTCGAACTCCTGTTGCAGTCGGCTTACCGGATGGTCAAAGCGCGGTAGAACACGGCGCCGAGCGCCGCGCCGATGAACCACGAGAAATTGGCCATGCCGTCGAGCGACGGCACCATCACGCAGATCACCGCAATCACCGCAGCGGGCAGCAGAGCGGCGACGGCCTTGTAATTCACACCGTTGCGATACCAGTACGCGCCCGTTTCGGACACGGTGTAGAGATCGTTCAGTACGATCTTCTGACGCTTCACCAGATAAAAATCAACAATCAGGACACCATACAAAGGACCGATGAAACTGCCCAGCACATCGAGCGTGTAGTGAATCACTGCCGGGTTGTTGAACAGGTTCCACGGCGTAATGAAAATCGACGCGACCGCTGCCAGCATCCCGCCCATGCGCCAACTGATGAACCGCGGTGCAACGTTGGAGAAATCGAAGGCCGGCGAAACGAAGTTAGCCACGATATTGATCCCGATCGTCGCAATCGTAAAGGTCAACGCACCGAGAATCACCGCGCTCGGATAGTCGATGCGGCCGACCGTTTCCACCGGGTCGGTGATCAACTGGCCGAACACCGGCAGCGTCGCGGCGGTCGTGACCACGGTCACCAGCGAGAAAGCGAGGAAGTTGACCGGCAAGCCCCAGAAATTGCCTTTCTTCACGCTGCGGAAGCTCTTGCCGTAGCGGGAGAAATCGCCGAAATTCAGCATCGGTCCCGAGAAATACGACACCACCAGCGAGATTGCCGTGATCATCACCGGCACCACTTCGATCCCGTGATATTTGACGCCGCCCAGGTTGATGCCAATGTTCTGCCAGCCCGCGCGCCACACCATGTAGCCCGCAAGGACGAACATCACCACGTACACGGCCGGCCCGGCGAAATCGATAAACTTCTTGATCGTCTCCATGCCGTGCCAGAACACCAGGGCCTGCAGCACCCATAGCAACATGAAGCCACACCAGCCGACTGTGGAAAGTCCCATGAACCCATGGCGATGCAAGTCCGCGTAGGGCAGCAGTTGCGGGAAAAATTTCAGCAGCACGATCACCAGTGCACTCGACGCGAGATACGTCTGAATGCCGTACCACGCGACGGCGATCAGGCCGCGAATCACTGCGGGAATGTTCGCACCGAGCACGCCGAACGTCGCGCGACACGCGACCGGATACGGCACGCCATTCTGCTGGCTCGGCTTGGCAATCAGGTTGCACAACAGGTTGACGATGGTAATGCCGACCAGCAGCGCAATCAGCACCTGCCAACTGGTGAGACCGAGTGCGAACAGACTGCCGGCGAACACGTAACCGCCCACGCTGTGTACGTCTGACATCCAGAACGCGAAGATGTTGTACGCACTCCAGGTCTGGTGACGCAGCGGCGCGAGGTCTTCGTTATAGAGGCGCTCGCTGTAGCCGGTGGGTATGCCGGGATCGGTAGCGGGACCTTCATCGTCGAAGGCGGGAATAGCGGGATTACGCGGTGCTGCACTGAACTGAGCCATGGTTCCTCCTTGAGTATGGGGACCGTCGATTGCAAAACGACGGGCAATGCATCCGACACGCACGGCGCCCTTCCCGGCCGGGTTGGACTGCGCGCATCGCGGTTCCGCGGTTGTCTCCGTACTTATATGGACAACTAAGCACTTGTTGTTATCGCTTCACCACCAGCCGCGGGCTCGCGCCGAAACGTTCTCGCGCTTACGCAGCCCCTTGCAGGCAGCCACGTGCAGATCGTATGGACGAGCTTCGCCACACCGCCTGTTCGCGATGATTCATCAGTTCCTGTTTAGTGCAGCGCGTAGCCGCGCTCTTTTTTGCGCGCGCCATCCAACGCGCGGGCGACTCACATCAGGCTGCCGCGGTCTTTCCCGGCCGTAAGCCGAACACTTCGTGCAGATCCGCTGCGCCGCGGGCCGGCCTGTCGAGCATCTTCAGTTCGACGCTTTGCAAATGGCGCGACATCAGGGCCGCCGCCTCTTTGGCATCGCCGGCGTCGAGCGCGGCGAGAATCGCTTCGTGGTCTTCGAACGAACACGGGCTGCGCCCGAGCGATTCGTACAAAGCCGAAATCAAGGTTGAACGCGCAACCAGTCCATTCAGGCAGTCGCACAACACCGTATTGCCCGTGAGCGAGGCCAGTGCCGTGTGAAACTCGCCGGAGAGGCGGATCCACGCAGAAAAATCGCGCGTTTCGAACGCCTTGCGCTCGCGGCCAATCATGCTGCCCATATTCTTCAGACGACGCGGACCATGCCCAGCGCAGATCCGCTCCACCACCGCCAGCTCGATGATGCGACGCATCTCGAACACTTCGTGCACTTCCTGCAGCGACGGACTCGCGACGAAGGCGCCGCGGTTCGGCTCGAGATCGACGAGCCGGTCGGTCGCGAGAAGCGCGAGCGCCTGGCGGATCGGTCCGCGCTTGACGCCGAATACTTCGCACAACTGTGCTTCCGTGAGCTTGGCCCCAGGCGCGAGCCGATGCTCCAGGATCGCGGCGCGGATGCGCTCGGCGATCGCTTCGGGTTTCGAACCATTTGAGCCGGCTAGGGATGGGGTCGACATGATATGCGTTCCGTTATGATGCCCATCATAGGATGGACACAATGATTGTCAACAATTTCAATATTGAATTTTCGACAATCGTAGACCAAGGCGATAGGTTGAGCCCATCGGGCCCGGCAGATGGCTTGTCCAGCTTGGCCAGGTGCCTGATTCGCGAAAATCGGCCAACTTTTTGGCAGCGGATTTTGTCAACAAAATCTGTATTCGCCACTTGACGGGATGTCCGTGAGTACCTCAAAAAATTGACCGTTAGTTGCGTTTCATGCTCGCAAAAAAAGCGGGCCATGCCCGCTTCGCCCTGCCCCGTTCCCTGTCAGCCGAGGTGCGGATAACCGGACGCCGTCAGCCTGAAGCCATGCGCATCCGAGACGAGATGCGCGTCCGCGCCGACCGGCAGCGTCACCAGGTTCGGGATGTGCCCGAACTGCAACCCCGTGATCACCGGAATGCGCATCACCGAGCGCACGTGCTCGATCATCGCGTTCAGGTCGTAGCCGTTGTCGTACTCGAAGGGCTTGCCTCCCGAGAAGTCGCCGAGCACCAGCGCCTGCTGCCGCTCGAGAATCCCCGCCAGATGCAGTTGATAGAGCGCCCGTTCGAGGCGGAACGGCTGTTCGTTGACGTCCTCGACAAACAGGATGCCGCCCTCCACCGGCGGCATGTAAGGCGTGCCGACCAGCGAGCTCAGCACGGCCAGATTGCCGCCCCACAGCATGCCGCTGACATCCACCGCCTGCGCTTGCGGCACCGTGCCCGTCACCGTCACGCTCGGCGCGGTCAGTGCCGACCAGAAATGCTGCGTCATGGGTTCGCTGAGATTCTCCGCGCCGAAGTCGCCCATCAGCATCGGGCCGGCGAAGGTTTTCAGGCCGGCACGCGCCAGTAGCGCCAACTGGATCGCCGTGAAATCGCTATGGCCGACGAACGCGACCGGCTGGTCCGTCAGCCGCCGTTGCAAGCCTTCATAGTCGAGGCCATGCAGGATGCGCACCGCGCCATAGCCGCCGCGCACGGCGAGCACGATGTCCGGCAGCTTGCGCGACGGATCGGCCAGCCGGTTCAACTCGGCGGCACGCTCTCCGTCGGTCCCGGCGAAGCGCTGATAGCGACGCTCCGTGGCATTGACGCCCTCGACGCGATGCCCTTGCGCATGCAAGCGATGCAGCGCCCGGTGAATCGCTTCCGCGTCATGCGGGTAACCCGAAGGCGCGACCAGTTCGAAAGTGCGATGGGCGGTCATGATCGGCAGTGGTGGAAGGAATAGCTTTTAGAGTAGCTCAGCAGGCCCTGGTTCGCCCCTGGCAGCATCCCGCGCTTCGCGCACGGCACGCCGCCGGTCTGCGAAGAAAGATTTGAGCGCGGCGGCGCATTCGCTTTCCAGCGCGCCGCCCACCACCGTCGTGTGATGATTGAGTTGCGGATTGGCAAACGCGTCGACCACGCTGCCGCACGCGCCGGTCTTCGGATCGCGGGCGCCGAACACCACCCGGGCGATGCGCGCATGCATGATCGCACCGGCGCACATCAGACAGGGCTCGAGCGTCACGTACAGCTCGCAGCCGGGTAACCGGTAATTTTCGAGGGCCTGTGCCGCCGCGCGCAGCGCGACCATCTCGGCATGGGCAGACGGGTCGTGTGCCCCGATGGGATGATTGAAGCCCTTCGCGATGACCTCGTCGCCGCGAACCAGCACGGCCCCGACCGGCACTTCGCCCGCCGCGCGCGCTTCCTCGGCGGCCGCCTGGGCCAGCTTCATGAAGTGAAGATCGCGCTCCGAGAAGGAGACGGGAATAACCGGGGGGGCGTCAACCGTTACAGCATGGCCAGACGCAGAAGATTCGCCGCCCTCGGCACAGGCGGGAACAGCGTGGGTGGTGTGTGAAGTGACTTCGCTAGCGGCAGGCTCGGGCGCATCGGATGAGGCCTTCGAACCTGCAAGCGCTGCGGGGTTCGCGAGCGGCTCGCTCACTGTGGCCCCGGCTCACCGGCAGATGCGCCGCCGACGCTGCCCGCGGCGCGTTCGGAGAGCCGCTCGGCAATCCGCCGGCAATACTCGCGCGGCAGGACCAGCGGGCCGCCGCGTAGCGATTCGAGCGCCATGTGAAGCGCGAGCATGCTTGCCTGCAGACGGCAACGGGTGGCGCGGTCGCTTACCGCGTTCAGTTCGTCCTGCAGGTCGCGCAGCGCCCGCAGTTGTTCGACGGCGGGTGGCACGAACCCGGCATTCTTCAGGATGCGGTTCGCGACGTGCACTTCCTGAGGAACCTGGACATCGTCCTCCAGTGCAAGCGCGGCGCGCCCTTCCGGCAAATCGTCGAACTCGCCGCGCGCTGCCGCGGCGGCTATACGTTGTTCAACTAACGCATCAAGCAATCTCATCTGCAGTCCACTACGTTGCGGCTCACGCATTCTATCAGGGAGCCAACCGTAAGACTCGGTCGGCAAGCTGACAATCCCCTCTGATTTTCGGATTCTGCGTATTTGAGGGGCGTAAGGTGCTGCGTTAGGGTCGTGTCTCCCGCGGTCGCCTCGCAGGTCGAAACTTGCGATTTGCTTTCGATCGCGACGACCACCCCACCCTTGCTACTCCGTTGAGCCTTCTTTCTTATGCGAGTTAACCTTCTGCCAGAACCATCTGAACCGATGTCCTCATCCGACGCCCCGCTCGCCCATGCGCGAGCAAGCCAACGCGCCGTCGCGGCCGTCGTACCGGGTTTTCGCGCTCGAAGCGGGTCGTCGTCACTTGTACGCGCGGTACTGGCGGGCGTCGTGCTGTGCGCCGCGCTCTCGGGATGCGGCGTGTTCTGCGGCGGCGCCGGCGGCAGCGGCGGCGCGCTCGCGGCAGGCTGCTCGACGGGCATGCGCTTCTAGCGCCGCCGCGTAAATTTCTGTAACGGGCGCACGAACGGTTGTAATCTGGATCTCGCGCGCGCCCACTATTCTTCGGACGCGCGCTGGCGCATCGCCATGACGCCCATCCCGCAGGAATATGACTCGAGATCCCGATCATTCAGCCGCGCCACCGGCCGAGGCAACGCAAGCTTTTCCGCTCGACCCGGCACAACATCGCGCGCTCGCCGACGCAAGGCGTGCCGCCGGCGACGAACTCGGCGCCGTCGCTCACCTGATTGCCGCCCACACGCTCGACGCATACGCGAACTGCTCCGCCGAAGCCAGCGTAGCGAACCTCTGCGACGTCGCCACCGGTTACTTCATGAAAGGCGATCACGACATCGCCGCCAGTTGGTATCAGCTCGTCCTTACGCTCGACCCGAACGTCGCGATTGCCTGCCAGAACCTGGCCGCGATCCACGCAGACGCAGGACGTACTGCAAAAGCGGACGCGTATCGGGAGCGCGCCTATCGCATCCAGCGCGTGTTCGTCGAGCAGGCGCCGGGCCATCTGCGCCGGGTGCTGGTGCTGTGTGCGGCGCGCGCCTCCGGCAACGTGCCGTTCGACGCGCTGCTGCCCGGCGCGATCAACTGCCGGATCAAATACGCCATCGACTACGCCGCCGACTCGGAAGACGCGCAGCTTCCGCCATTCGACCTGGTGTTCAATGCGATCGGCGAGCCGGATGTCGCGGCGGCGCTCGCGCGGCGGCTCGCCCGCTTCGTGGCGCACCTGGGTAGCCACGCCCCTCGCCCGCTGCTCAATCCGCCTGTCGCGATCGAGCGAACCGCGCGCGACCGGATCCCTCAGTTGCTCGGCGATCTGCACGACGTGCAAGTTGCGCACTGCATCCGTGTCGACACCCCGCTTGCCTCGCCCGCCACGCTTGCCGGCTTGCTGGCCGACCGCGGGCTGACCTTGCCGTTATTGGCTCGCCCTGCCGCCACGCACGGCGGCGAAGGACTGGCTCTCTGCGAGAGCGTCGCCGCGCTGGAGACAAGACTGCGCGAGAGCCACGGCCCGCAATACCTGACCGCGTTTCGCGACTACCGCTCGGCGGACGGCCACTACCGCAAGTACCGGATGATTTTCGTCGACCGCGAGCCGTTTCCGTATCATCTGGCCATCTCGCGGCACTGGATGGTCCACTACTTCTCCGCTGAGATGGAAGACCATGCGTGGAAGCTCGATGAAGAGCGGCGCTTCCTGCAGGATCCCGCCGCTGCATTGGGCGAACGGGCGCTGCAGGCGATCGCCGCTATCGGCCGCCGGCTCGATCTCGATTACGGCGGTATCGACTTCACGGTGCTGCCCGACGGCCACGTTTTCGTCTTCGAGGCCAACGCGACGATGCTCGCCCATTACGAGCGGCGCTCGGGCGCATTGGCCCACAAGAATCCCTTTGTCCAACATATCGTCGACGCGTTCGAACGGTTGATGAAGCGTCGCACGGCGGCTTGAATGAACGAACCCATGAATTTTTCCGGTGGCCCAGGCGCGTTGCCGGCCTCCGTGTTGCGCGAAACGCGCGACGCCATCGAAGCGCTGCCGGAGACCGGTCTCTCGGTGCTGGGCATGAGCCATCGCTCGGAGTGGTTTCGTAGCGTACTCGATGAAGCCGAGCGCAATCTGCGCGCACTGCTGGGCATCCCCGAGCACTATCACGTGCTGTTCATGCAGGGCGGCAGCAGCCTGCAGTTCTCCATGTTGCCGATGAATTTCCTGCGCGCGAGCCGCCGTCACGCCGAGTACATCGTGTCGGGCTACTGGAGCGCCAAGGCGCCGGTCGAGGCGCGCCTCGAAGGCGACACCCGCGTGATATGGGACGGCCGCGCCGATGGGTATCGACGGTTGCCGGCTGCCGGCGAACTGCCGCTCTCGCCGGAGGCCGCCTACCTGCATTACGTGTCCAACGAAACCGTCGAAGGACTCGAATTCGCCGATACGCCTGGCCTGCCCGGTGTGCCGCTGGTCTGCGACATGTCGTCCAATCTGCTCGCCGCCCCGCTCGACGTGGAACGCTACGCCATGATCTACGCGCACGCGCAGAAGAACCTCGGGCCCGCCGGCGTCACGGTGGTGATCCTGCGCGACGAGTTCGCGCGACGGGCAACGACGGGCTTGCCTACCCTGCTCGACTACCGCACGCATATCGACGCGCGCTCGGTCTACAACACGCCGCCCGTGTTCGCTATCTATGTGCTGATGCTGGTGACGCGCTGGCTGCGTGACGAGATCGGCGGCGTGCAGGCGATGGCTGCGATCAACCAGGCCAAATCCGACGTGCTGTACCGTGCGCTCGATGCCGATCCCGGCTTTTATCGCGTACACGGCGCCACGTCTTGCCGCTCGACGATGAACGTCGCGTTCCGCCTGCCCGATCCGCAAATGGAAACGCGCCTGCTGGAGAGCGCCCGGCGGGAAGGTTTTCATGGCCTCGAAGGCCACCGTTCGATCGGCGGCCTGCGCGCTTCGCTGTACAACGCGGTGACGCTGGAGGCCGTCACCGCACTCGCCGAATGGCTCGGCGAGTTTCGCCGCCGGGAAGCTTAAGCAAGGCGAGTCGTCAATTGGCGTTCACGTGCTGCTGCAGGAACAAGGCGAAGCCGTTCTGCGTCGCCGTGATCTTCTTGACGCACTCGTCGTAGTCCGAGGCCATCGAATGGTCCGGGCCGTACATGCCCTTGCATTGCGCGTACAGGGTGATCGTCGCGCCGCTGCCCTTCGCCACCCGCGCGGCCGAATAGACAGCGTGGCCCGAGCTGCCCGGCACGTCGGATTCGATCGCGAGCGCGTCCGCGCGGATCACCGGCTCTTCCGAATGCTGGGCCACGTAGGTCTTCGTCAGTTGCCAGGCCTGATCGCATTGGGCTTCGTCGCGGCAGCTCACCGTAGCGTTGGTTTGGGCCGCATCGAGACGGCGTTCGGAGTGGGCAAAGTCGTTGTCCTGTTGCGCCTGTTTGTCGGCGGACGACCCACAGGCCGTGAGAGCGAGCGTAGCGAGCGCGACGGCAATAATCGTTTTCACTGGTTGAATGTCCCAAGTCGAATTCGAGGGAGATTATAGACGGGTGCCGGAGCCGGTTGCAGTTGTCCGGACGACGCCGGAGACAGCGCCTCGCATTCGCTCGAGACGACGCTAGCGTGCCAGCCGGTTGCGCGCGACCTGCGCGAAACTGACGGCGATCGCGCCGCGTGCCGAAATGCCGCGCGGTTCGAAGCTGGCAGCATGGTGCTCCGCCTGACCGAGCGGCGCGTACAGATCCGGGCGACGGGCCTTGAGCCATTGATGCCCCGCGCTGCTATCGATCAGGCGCGGGTCGATTCTCGCCGAAACGATGGCGCATGCTTCATCTTTCACGCCGGCACTCTCGGCCACGATACGGCCAGATGGGTCGACGATCATGCCAGTGCCCGAAGCGGGCTCGGCGTTGGCGTTGGCGGTTTCGTTGGCGTTGTCCAGCCCGTCGCTCAGTACGACGAACATACCGTTGTCGGCGGCGCGTGCGGGCAGCGACGCACGCAACCAGCGCGTTGCGCTGTCACCGGGGCGTCCGACGCGCCCTGTCACGGTACGCGCGCCGTCCGCCGCCGCATCACCATCACCCGCAAATCCGGCCACCACGCCGGCCGCACTATCGCGCTTGTGCCACTGTTCGGCCGACACCGGCTGCATCGCCCGAGCGCCGCCGCGCTGGGTGGCGTAACTGCGATGTGGAGCGACAAGCAGCGTCGCCCCCATGAGCGCCGTCATACGCACGTTCTCAACCAGATAGGCATCGCCACCAATCAGGACTCCAATACGAATGCCCCACACGGTATCGAAAACGGTGAAGCGGTCCCCGCTCACAATACGCCGATGCTCGAATGCATGCAGCTTACGGTGGCAATGCCGGATTCCGCCCGGCATGCATACCACATAGCTATTGAAGAGTCGTCCATCCGGCGCACGCTCGATCAGGCCCACGCCGGCCGCCACACCCGTGCGCTCGACGGCATCCGCCACCGCGCCGAGCGAAAGCCCGTCGAGCGGTTCAGCGAGCGCCTCGAGTTCATCGCGATGCAGCTTCGCGAAGCTGCCATAACCGGCCAGACAGGTCTCCGGAAAAACGACCAGGCCGATCGCCTCGCGAGCGGCCAGCGCCAGCGACTGCGCAACCCGCGCGACGTTTTGCGCGGCCTCGCCGCGACAGGACCGCAGCGGGACGGATGCAACGCGAAGCATGGGAACGGACAAGGATGACATCTCACGGCGTGGTAGACAGGAATGGCTCCATTGGACCGCTCGTCATTCGATAAGTAAAATGAATCTTCCGATACATTCGATTACCTTCTGGAATGGAACTCAAACTCCTGCGCGCCTTTCTCGCTGTCGCTGACCTGCGCCACTTCGGCCATGCGGCCGAGGTGCTGAACGTGAGCCAGCCTGCTCTCAGCAAGCAGATCGTCGCACTGGAAGACAGCCTGGGCGCGCGGCTCTTCGAGCGCGGCCGGCATGGCGCGGAGCTCACCACCTTCGGCTCGGGATTTCTTGCCGACGCACAGGCGCTGGTACGCGACGCGGATGAGATTCATGCGCGGGCACGCGAGGCGAGCAGCGGCAAGCGCGGTTTTTTGCGGGTCGGACTTGGACTGTCGACGCTGACGCTCGCGCCGCAACTGATCGCCGAGTTCCGCCGACGCCATCCGAACGTCAGCGTCACGCTGAACGACCTGTCGTCGGCGGAGCAAAGCAGGCGCTTGCTCGCCGGCAAGCTGGATATCGGGTTCCTGCGTTTGCCGGCGGATGCCGGGCTGGACGCCTTTCCGGTGCTGGACGAAGCACTGGCGCTGGCCGTGCCGCAACACGCGCGCTGGAAACGCGTCCCCGCCAATCTGGACGAATTGAACGAACTGGGGTTTATCGGTCTCGCGCGCGGCCGCGGGCCGGGACTCGCGGCGCAGATCGACCGCTGGTGCAGCGAGCGCGGCTTTATGCCGCGCGTGATCCAGCAGGTCGACGACATCCAGTCGGTCCTCGCTGCCGTCGCGGCAGGGGTCGGCTCGGCGTTTCTCCCCTCGCGCACGCAATACCTGCTGCGCGATGCCCGCGTGCTGCCGTTACGCAATCCCGCCGCGCAATGGCAAGTCGGACTCACATGGCAGCACGGGCGGGATGATGCGGTAGTGATGCGCTTCGTTGAATTCGTGCGGGCAACGGTCAAATACCCGGCATGAGGAAACGCGGCGGGTAACTAACCCGATACGTCAGGTGAGTCAGGCCACTCAGGCAAGCGAGGTTACCCAGACAAAACGAACACGCCACGCACACCGGCAAACAAAGGACTACTGAAGCAATGCCGATTTGCCGGTCTTCTGCCGTCGCGCAGCACTGCGCCGCGCCTTTAGCTTCTTGAACCAGATGACAAGACCGGTTGCGCTCAACAGCGCCACCATCACGCCCATGAAGCTGACGAGGATGCGGCCCGGCAGTCCAAAAAGACGTCCCGAATGCAACGGGAATTGCGCCTGCAGGAAAATATCGCCCGCGGTGCCCTGGCCGGGTACCGTGCCGCCGACCTCGCGCCCGGTCCGTTCGTCCCAGTAGGTCCATGCATTGCCAAGACGGCCGTCGGCGTAAAGGCCGCCCGGTTCGAAATAGCCCACCCCATAAAGATGGAGCGAGGCGATTTCGAACGTCGCGCCGGGTTCGGCATTCAGCTTCATCCGGTGTCCCGCAGAGGTTGCCAACTCGACGATACGCTCGCGGCTCAACGTGGCAGTGCCGGCCGGCACAGGCGTCTGCAACTCGGAATTGCTCTCGGGGCCGGGCGTCAGGCGCGAAAACAGCGATACGATGGGACGCACCACGGGGCGCTCCAGGTTCATTGAAATCGACGTCAGCGCAATCACGCACAGCAGGCCCCACACCCACACGCCGCCGGAGCGATGCAGGTCGAACACCACCGTGTAGCCGCCGCGGCGCACGCGAAACGCGAACGACTTGCGCCACGTTTTGAAGCTCGGAAACGCCAGAATCAACGCGATAACGCTATCGAACAACCAGACGATGGCGACGATACCCAGCAGCCACACACCGGTCGCGATACCGCTACCGGTCGCGGGTAAATAAAGCGTGTAGTGGAATTGATAAAGGAACGGCATCAGGTTGAGCCGCCTGAGCGACAACGTGCCCCAGTCGCGGCGCCCCTGAATGACCCCGGTACCGGGATCGACTGCGATCTGATTGAAGTCCAGTGCGTAAGGCTTGCCGGTGGCCGGATTGGTTCGGCCCTGCACACGCATTTGCAAGGTTCGGCCCGGCACGACGCCCAGCGGCAGAAAGGTCACCCGCACGCGTGGGTCTGCCGCTTCGATCCGGTTGGCGAGTTCGAGCGGCGAAAGTGCGGGTTCTTTTGAATTCGCGTAGTAGAACTCAGGATTCAACAGCGCGTCCAGTTCCTGATTCCACGCGATGATCGCACCCGTGAGACCGGAGACGAACAGAAAGAGCGCCGTGCCGATACCGAACCAGCGATGCAGGCGGACAAGGATCGATCTCATAGGCGTCGCGCCGAATGCATGCGGGCCCCTCGCAGCGGCTGCGATGGGGCCCTCGGGCCCGCGCGGTGCAGAACGCTGGCGGCCCGCATTCAGAACTGCATCGTCGCGCTCGCCACGGCGGTGCGCGTCGGTGAAGGCGAGACGTAATAGCCCCACGCGGTGGTCCAGTAGCGGCGGTTGAACAGATTGTTGATCCCCGCGCGCAGCGTCACGTCCTTGCCCGCGATGCGCGTTTCGTACCTGCCGCTCAGGTCATAGGTCACGTACGACGGCACGAACTGGGTATTGGCCGCGTCCACCGCTTCGTTGCCGACATACTTGCCGCCGAAGGCCAGTGTGAGCGGACGCAGATACGACGGGTTGTACTCGACACGGCCCGTCACTGTGAAGCGCGGCGCGCCGTAGATGCGCTTGCCTTCGATGCTCGGGTCGTCGATATCCACCGCCTTCGTATCGAGCCACATCACGCCGCCCAGCACGCGCCACTCGTTGGTGAGCGCGAGCCAGCCGCTCGCATCGACGCCGGTGTAGCGCCTGGTGCCGTCCTGCACGAACACGTTTTCGGTGTTGGTGTAGTTGTAACCCTGGTCGACGCGGAACAGCGCCAGATTGGCGCCCCACTTCCGGTGATCCGTCTTGAAGCCGACTTCGTACTGCTTGCTGCGCAGCGGCCCGAAGGTGGCGGGGTAATTCAGGTTGGTGTTCGATGCCGAACCGCCCTGCTCCAGCGACTCGACATAGCTCGCATATACCGTGGAATACGGATCGGTTTTGTACATCAGCGCCACGGTCGGCGTAACCGGATTCGCGCTGTACTGCGAGGACACGGCGCTGCTCGGATCGTAGACGTCCTGGCGGAACTGCGTGTAGCGCAGGCCGAGCAACGCCGAGAAGCGCGAGGTGAACTGCACCGTATCGCTCGCGTACAAAGCGGCCTGGGTGGTGCGCGACTGCCGGTACAGATTCTCGCCAATGCCTACTTCGGCATTCGTGAGCAGGCTGCTGCCATACAGGTTGCCGGTGCCGAGGCTGTAGCCCTCGTTCCAGCCTTCGCTGTTGTCGTACTCGCTGGTCTGCGACTGGAAACCCGCCCCGATCACCACGTCGTGCCTGATGCTGCCGGTATTGAACTGGCCCTGCACCATTGCATCGACGTTCTGATAGAAGTAGCGCGTCAACGCGGCGTACAGCGTGTTCGAATAGTCGCCGGCACTGTCGTTCACGAAGATGAGGCTATCCGAGTTGGTGCGATTTTCCTTGGCGAAGCGGTACTTCAGGCTCGCGTGCCAGTTCTCGGAGAGACGATAGTCGAGGCCCGTGCCGAACGATGCCATCTCCGTCTCGTAGTAATTCTGCGGCTGCGTGAGGTCGCGGTTGATCGAGTTCGCGTCGGGGATGCCCAGCCCCGAACCGAACATCAGGCCGAACAACGTGCCGTTGGTTTTGCGCTTCTGATAGAACGCGTCGGCGCTCCAGGTCAGATCCGGTGTGATGCGGAAGTCGAATGCCAGCGACGCCACCTGGCGGCGCACATGACCGTTGGGCTCCGCGGTATTGCCGTCTTCGTTCACCAGGTTCAGGCGGTAGCCGAAGCGCTCGTCGTTGCCGAAGCGGCCACCCAGATCGATCTTCTCGCTGAACACGCCAGCCGACTCGTAGCCGACCGAAATGCTCCGGTACGGATCGTCGGTGGGCCGCTTCAGGACGTAGTTGACGATGCCGCCCGGCGAGCCGAAGCCATACATGAAGCCCGACAGCCCTTTGAGCAATTGCACCTGCTCGAACGGCTCGAGCGGAAGATCCGTGTCCCACGAGGGAAAGCTCTGGCCGTCGACCTTGATGCCGTTCAGCGTGTCGACCGGCATGCCGCGCACGGTGAACATCGAGTTTTCGCTGACCCGGTTGCTGCTGCTGACGGAGGCCGCCGGATCGTACTTGAACAGATCGTTGGCCGTCGACGCCATCAGATCTTCAGCTTCTTCGCTCGACACCACGTGGGTCGAAAAAGGCGTGTCGACCTGCTTGCGCGAGCCGAGCGCGCCGGCGCTGACCTTATCGGTTTGCGTGGCCGCGTCGGAGGCCGAGGCGGTCACGCTCACCGCGGGCAACGTGAGCGCATCCGACGCGACGGCTTGCGCCCAGACGGGTGTCGACAACGTGGAGAGCGAGAGACCAGCGCTCGTCAGAAGCGCCGCACTGAGAAGCGAGGGGGCACGGTTCGCGCCGCGGACAAACGCCAATCGGCGCACGGTAGACGGGTTCTGCATGTAGTTCTGGTTGAGCGCAGGCGCAAGCAAACGCCCGTGCAGCAAGGTCTGCGCGGGACATGAGCGCCCGTGGCGCGCGGCTGTCAAGTAGTAAGGTCAGTACAGAACGCGAATGATAATGCGAGTAATTCGCATCTGCAACATAAATCTTGCGGGAAGCTTTCTGGGATGGGTGATGGACGTCACGCCCTCGCGCGCAACTGCGATGGACAGATCGCGCTAACTGCCGGTGCGCTGAACCGGCTGTGTGTTGAAAGCATTCCGCATTTGCGTGCAAGCTTTACCCGATTTAATCACTCCGCCTCACGAAATAGAGACGCAAAGTGTTGTCGAGTTACAATGCGCTACTATTTTGCGGACGGCCGGACGCGCTCCAGTGGGTCCACCCAGGGGGATGGCGAAGTCTCTCCACTGCTTTCAAAGCACGGCCTGCACCGCCTTGAACGCCGGGCATCCACCAGATCAGACGCGAGTCTGGCACGCGAACCGTCGGTGCGCTCAATTCGCTGATCGCTTGCCGGAATCGAAAGGAAATGGAAATCCCGCTGACACCCAATCAGATTTTCCAGCTGATTGTGCCTGGTGTTTCTGTCGTCTTCGCGTTCAGCTTCCTTAGCGTCTGGATATACGATAAGACACGGCAGTATCTCGTCCTGCTGTTTGCCTCTTTTATCGCTTACGCGGTCGGTTCGACAATGGAGATTTTTCATTGGCCAGCCGACTGGAAGCTGGGCGCTGTGACAACGGCGTTGCTCTTTGTACTGAGTGCCCTTTCCCTGAACGAGGGCGTCTTACGGCGGCGGGGTCTTCGTTTCCGATGGACGACGCACCTGCTCGTCCTCGCGACCGTCACCGCTGCGATGTATTTCTTCTCCTACGTCAAGCGGGATATTCTGGTTCGCGTGTACATCCTGAATTTCTGTATTGGTTTTGTCGTGCTGGCTACGGCATTCCGTATCCGCTCGTCGCTCAAGCGTCGGGCGGTTGATCAGGCGCTGTTCTGGGTTCTTCTCGTTTTCGGTCTTAGCTTCTTTGTCAGGACGGTGTTGACGGTCGGGCAATCACTGCCCCACAGCCCCACGCAGTTCGGACAGACCGCGTTCTGGGTTGCACTGCAAATGTCGCTTACCCTCTTTGGCGTCGTGCTCGCACTGGTATTGCTGGCCGCAACGGTGTCGGACGTCATTGAACATGTTGTCGCCGAACGGGATCTTGATGCGCTCACCCAAATCCTGAACCGTCGAGCTTTTGAGCTACGGGCGACCCGCCTCGCCGCCGACCGCAAGCACCGCCCACTTTCGATGGTGATATGCGATATAGACCATTTCAAGTCGGTCAACGACCGCTTCGGGCACGCCGCGGGCGATGAGGTCTTGCGCGAATTTAGCCGGATTCTGCGTGCGGTGGTTCGGGCCGACGACATCGTTGGCCGTATTGGTGGCGAGGAATTCGTGATCCTCCTTCCCGGCGCGGACCGCACATTGGCAAAGGGCATTGCCGAACGCTTACGTACCGTTTTGATGTCCACGCGTTTTGCGCAGATATCCTCCACGCTTCACGTCACAGTTAGCGCGGGCGTCGCTCAATATCAGGACGACGAAACAGTGACCACGTTATTGGCCCGAGCGGATCGACTGCTGTACGCTGCGAAACGCACGGGAAGAAATTGTACAGTGGCCGACGAGGCAGTCGTAGCGCCCGAAGCGTCGACCAGATACCTTGCGTGAGCGCCATAGCCCGGGTCGAACGGGCCATGGAGCGCCATTTCTACCGTCGCCAATACCGTCGAGTGCTCTCACTCCCACTCGATTGTCAACCAACCGTTGGAGCCTTGGCTGGACAGCTTTTCCGCTCGATCAAAGGTCGTGAATACCGTTAGCAATACCGAAAAACCTGTCCGGCACTTAACGGCTTTCGCCGGGCCGCATCGGAGAATCCAAGCCCGCTTTGCTTGAAAATTGCGAACACGGAGCGCCGTGGGGCAACTTGTAAACGCGATACCGTCACTGATACCGTCAGGCTCTTTCGAACGCGGTCCTCGATATCGGTCACAACCGCAATGCAGCGGAAAGATCGTCGTGCTCGAAGGCGCTCGCCATGCGTCCGATCTCCGCTCGCCGGCAACCGACTTCCTGAGCAACTGCCTGCCATGTCCGGGTCACATCGGCCACCTCCCGGATCGTGGCCCGAGCCTGTTTCACCGACAAGCCGAAAAACTCCGCCGCATTTTCAAGGAGGCCGACCGAGCACGTTCCCTCGTCGAGATCAATGTTAGTCGTCAGGATACGTGCCTTGATGTCGGTTGGCGTGGGATTGAGGTCATAGGCCGGTGACAATATCCAGCCATCGCGCCCCGTCCACAGAAAACCGTGGTTGCGCAGATGGTCATCCACATTGGAGACCAGGACATTGAAGACCACGCGGCGATACAACTGCGCGGCATCGGCCCGCGCCTTCGCACCGTGCTGTGTCAGCGCGTCAACCAGTTCGGGATAGCTGCCACGTTGGCCGTCTCGCGATCCTGTCATCGACATTGCCGAGAGAAAGGGAATGCGAATGATCCCCGCGCGATCGAAGCGACGCGACAGCAGTACAGCCTTGCCCGCTACCTCGAGCAGTTCGTGATACGGGGTGGGGATACCGGCGCGTTCAGCCAATCGCAGAGCGATTTCCTCCCAGGTCTCGATGCTGTATTCGTCGGTCTCCTTCGGAAATTTCGCAATCGACAAATGGCCGTACTGGTCGATGACCGAGGCCTTGGGACGTGCGCCACCGAGTGACGACCCAGGCGCGAAGATCAGTTGCAAATCCTCATCGGTTTCCTCGTCCCGCAGGATGCGCTCGGTGATTTGAAGCAACCGACCCAATTCGATCAGTGCGGGCACACCAGTAGGCGCGGATGCCTGGAATTCGTCTTCTCCGCTCCAGCGGAATCGCAGCGCGCCGAGGCGCGTTTCATCAGCTACGCCCAGCAGATAATCCAGTTCACCGAGCGTGCGAACGCGCCGTCCTTCCCGTTCGGCTTGTCGACGCTCCGCACGCTGCATGAGGCGGCGCCCCCAGGTATCCGGCGCCGAATCGCCAATCGAACCAAAGATGGGTTGATCAGGCGGCGGCGGGAAGACGCCGCGCGTCAACGCCAGCGCCGGTTCAATCGAAAAGCGCTCGTCGTCGGCCAGCCAGGTCTCGTCATATTCGAACGTAACCGTTTCTTCCCGGCGCGATGCATGGCGTCTGAGCAACCCCACTGGTCGCGGCGTGCCGTCGAGATCGATATACACCTCGACATCAGCCATGATCACTCTTCCCCCTGATACGGGGCAGCCGGACGCGCTGAGGCAACGCCGCGGTTGCCAGCGACTGCCCCACTGTATCCCGAGCGGGGTCAGCAACCTCCAGTAGGCCATCCAGAAGCCCAAGCGCCTGCAGAACTGCCGCATAGATGCCCATGCTCACGCTGGGATCGCCCGCCTCGACGCGCTGCAAGGTCGCTCTCGACGTGAAGGCCCGCTCGGCAATCACAGCCATGGTCAACCGGCGGCGGCGACGCGCGTCGTGAATATCGACGCCCAATTTGCGCAGCGCCCGCCGGACGCCGGCAGAAGGAGCGTGAGGGGTTGGCATGTTGCAACCTTCCTGAGTCTCTAATTCCTTTAATGTATCACGAAGATTACATATCGATCAACGATCTTATCCGACTTGATCGAACGACTCGACGCCGTGCGGGTATGGATCGCAGACCACTCCGCTGGTAAATTTCTTTATGACGATGAGCCTCGTACAGTCAACCGGCAGCCTCCCCCCACTGCGATGACGCAGTTACCATAGAAAATCACCATGCCCTCACGCGACCCAATACGGCACAGCATCAACCAACGCTTGAAAGACAGTTCATGGCGCAAATATGCGTTCAACGCATTAGAAATTCTGGACAGCGAGCCTAAACTTTTCATCAACCTTGAGAACGGCAAAAAATCCTGAATGGCAAAACCATATACCGGTTCATCGAGGTGCGAGAGCCGCCTCATAGCGACAAAGACATATCATCCAATCAAGCCGTTCTCGCAGATATGATTAAACACTATGGCGACCGCGGTCTCTACAACATCAAGAACGCCGATTTCTGGGGAGGAAATCAGGGCGCTGACGGTTTCATTGAATTTTTTGAGCCATTTATTGGAAACTTTTCCGGTTGCGCAACTGACTCGACCGAGGAGGTGAAGCAATTCGCTATGGCAAACCCCATTCACGGGCGATGCGTGCACTTCCCGTTAGAAATTGGCTATTGCATGCCCGATCAGATCGAGACGCATTTGTCTACCGCCCGCTGCATTGCACGCTTTCCATATGGCTCGCGCTTTATAATATTTATGGAGAATGTGAGTTAACACAGCACGTCCTGACCGCGTGACGCTCCCGACGCACCGATCGACACTCCTTCATCCGAAACAGATACGACTTCGGTCACTGTTGACGTATAGCCAGTTTGCGGCGCCCCTAAGACTGGAGCGAGACCTCGCACCCCCTGGATTAATAACGACCCTCGCCAGTTTTGAATGGCGCGAGTCGTTTGTCACTTACGAAAACTTTTGATTTAAAAAGGGAGAATCCCTATTCCCACTCTATAATGAATTGCATCATTAAAGCCCCGTCGGTATTGGTCCTCTTGGAGTGCGTATGTGCTCGTACCATCGCACATACCATCATTGAGCAACAGCATTGCTAGCTGTCGGACGCGGAGGTCTCAAGTCCAAACGTGCAACCGACAGCATCAACACCAAGCCTACGGCGATGCGGTCGTAAAAATTACGAAATGGGAGTCACAGACGCGACAGATGGGGAGGACGACGAGTTCACCGCGTCGAAAATCCGGGGCTCCAACGCGGCCCTCGCATAATGCGTTCGGCTCAGTTCGACCCGTTGCCGTCATCTGGGCTGCATTGAAGTTCGACCGGTTAGCGGTCGACGGCAGACAATCACGTCACGGGAATTCTGCCCGAAATACAGACTTTATCCTGGCACTTCCCTGAGCGTAATGCGGAATAGGTCGCTATCCGATCTGACTGCCTCCACCAAGTTGCAGTCTGGGTAGTTTTTTGCCAGTTCCCTTAGCCGTTCCCTGTCAGCATTAGATGTGCGCAAGCCGAAGCAAATTTGTTTGAGCCAAGCGCGATCAAAAATTTGCAGGCCGGGGTTGAAGGAAATCAATCTCGATTCCCGCTCGTACTTCCATTCTGGTGCCTTCGTCGTAAGATAGGCGGTGATGACGGGCTTTAAATCGGTCTCGAAATCTGGCCTCTTCGATAGATCCAATCGCTCGAGAGCATCAAACAGAGAATCGGAAGAATAGTCAACCGGCGCAGTTCCGACTAGATTTTTAATTACGAAAGCGTAAGGGATGGTAAAAGTCAGGCATACGCCCGTATGATTTGCTGCGTAGTGAGCCCAAATGAGGCGCTCATCATCGCCATCGATTAAGCCACAACTAATACTGAAAACGCCACACGTCTTGGCGCGCTCCTCAATCTCTCCTGCATATCGAAGAAACAACTCGTCTGCTTGTGCAACATGATTGGCGCTTTGATTAGCCCGCGCTAACCGAAACGCTTTTTCGAGGTCTATTTGACAGTCAGCAGGGTCATTTAGCTTGGCTGGTTCCGGGAAATAAAATGAACTACTCTCGATACTCTCCCAGAAATGCTGATCCAGCGGTTTGAACTTGTGGCCGGTGAAGCCAGCTGATTCGTCCATGATACGGTCCTTGTCGCCATGCCTTGCCGACATCAGTATCTGGTAAAAGATGCGTATGCCGCAAGGAACTACGCGGTTCGCCGACGGCCCTGTTACTGTACACGGGATCGGAGTTCCGGCGGCTCCCACCTCGCCAGCCGGTGAAAATGGCGGATAGGTGAATTTCAAGGGAACCGGCAAAGGGGCGGCGACAGGAGCGTTCATAAGGAAACTTGATGCGGTGCCCGGCTGGCACGAAGCACGCGTGGCGAATCTAATGGTCGCGTTGGGCCAGGACGGCATGCTTCCACACTCGCACGCGTCTGCTCGGTGATCTCGAACTGCACAGGCCGCTGCGTCTTCTGTTGCATGACGGTCACCCGCGCAACCACGCGCGAGCCGTGGCAAACGTCCGAGACTCGTAGCCCCTGGTGAGATCGCACGCCCGGAGCTTGCTGTCGATCGCCAGATTGAACATTGCCAGGTCCCGTGTGCTTCCTGCGAGTTGCAAACGGATACGAATCGCCCAGATCTCTCTGAGTTTCAGTAGTGGCTTCTGGCCAGTCAGCTTTCCCTTGTTCCATGGCACGCGCCTCGTGCCACCGACTTCAATGGTTTCCATGACGATTCTCCTTTTGATGGAAGGAAAATCAGTGTGCGGAGATCATCAGCGGACGATATCAGCCCCAAAGGAGACTGTCAGAAGATTAAAGAAAGCCATCCGGGGAATATTAACGCCTGGGCGAAGCCGCTTCGCGAAGCGGCTTCGGTTTGAATGTACCGTCTAGGTAGTGAAATGCGTCCAACGCCTGTCAGTGTCGAATATGTTGAAATTTCCGTCCCCTGACGGAACCCAAAAAGCGACCCAGTTTCTATCGGTGTCGAACTGATTGAAGCCTCCACGATTGTTAGATACAGCGAAGGCCTTCCAAGTTCGATTCGCATCAAAGACAAGAATGACTCTGTCATTCACGGTTACTGTGAAACCTACGGGACTACGCTCCAAATCAAAAATATATTTCCCTTCAATATTTAGTGAACGAGTCGGATCGATGCTCATTGTCCTAATGGGATCGATAGACATGGTTCGCCGTGGATCAATGGACATCGTCCTATTTGGATCAATGGACATTGTTCGATTCGGGTCGATAGACATGGTGCGCCGTGGATCGATTGACATTGTCCTATGTGGATCAATGGACATCGTTCTATTCGGGTCAATAGACATGGTTCGCCGTGGATCAATGGACATTGTCCTGAGCGGGTCCATGGACATAGACTTAAAGGGATCACGAGAAAGCGGGATGTGCATAACTCTCCTTCGAGGATCGTAAGATAGGCCAAGATATCAACTCAACGGCCGCATCTTTTTATTTTAGAAAAAGTATCGCCAACCGTTTACGTCCAGAAAAGCTTGCAATGGAAAAAGATTCAATTATCTAATAGTCGCACGCTTTTCTGTAAAGCTCATGAGATAACGGACCGCTGCATCCGCCTCGACCGCCCTCAATGTCAGCTGAACGACGGCGTTGGGTGACCGCCTCTTCTCGTCGTCCCTGGCTGTTTTTGGCCGTTAGCACCAACTCGACGGGCGACCGGTGGACTGAACGTTGGAATCAGATCGACACCACAGTTGCCGAGAGCCGCATCGACAGTTGTCAGCGAGTACGCGCGACATTCCGTTTCGCGTGAATGCTTCGCCGTAAAGATTTTGCAACCTAAATGCTCACTGCCCGCGAGCCCCTGCCGCACCCATCAGGCGCGCTCGTAGAGGCAAGTGAACCGCCTGTGGCGTGGCGGCTGAGCCTGCCGTCCCGACCGCGATGGAGGCCGAACTCGGACGCCATTGATGGGAGGAGATATCGCTGTGAGCGAACGATGCTGATGTGTATTTCCCCAGCCTTGGAAATCTGATGCACGGCGGCCAGCAGTCCGCGCCGCCGCGCTCGGACAACGGAGACCGCGACGAGTAGTGACGATGCTGCCATGCGAAAATGCACGCATTGCGTTTCCGGATGCGGGTTATGGACCTTCAAAAACAGGCGATGACGGAGATCGAGCCTCTCGTAGCGATCTTGCTTGCCAATAAAAGAAGCGATTTAAGCAAGCTGTGCAAAGCAACGGTCATCACGGAGGACGCGCTCGGCGCACTTATTTCGGCGTGCGATGCTGGTCAGTTGCCGTGGCGACATCAGATCTCGTATCGCGATTTTCCTCCACCAAATCTCAAATACACCGACGGAGATAGTCAGGCGCTTGGGCACACGACTGTGGGTCCACTTACGCGAGTTGCGATGAAAGCATGGCGGAAGTGGCACCAACTCTTGCAAGAACGACGTTATCTGGTAGGCCATATGTTCTATACGGCGGACCATTCGAATTGGCACTTCTTCTATTTCGACAACCGAGATCTCACGCCGTTTGAAAACCATTTCAAGGTAGGTGGTCCCCACATTCATTTAATCAATTTCCTTTGGCCCAGGCATACCTGCGAGTCGCTATGGAGATTCTTTAAGACAGGGAACCCGAAGATGAGCGGCGCGGAGCATATACGCTTTCACAGGGAACATCCCGGACCACCGGACATATAAGTCGCTACGTGGTCGCCCCGTGTTTGGTATCCGCTGCCTTCGCTTCGGCAGCAGACGACGAGTCTGCGTCGCATCAGATCGCCACCGCCTTAGCATCGAGTCATGTGCAGCGCCAATCGTCGAAAGAAGCCTCAGTTCGAACTCGGGCAATTTTCCGAACGTCTTGTAGCTCATCGTCGGATTCAAATTAGCAATTGTCGAAACACGCAGACGGTTATCTCGAAGCAATAATCCCCAGGGCCGCGTGAGCCGGACGACACGTGCCCCATAGTTCGGGCTCGACGTGACACAGGGTAGACAAATGTGACAACAACCTGTCTGCGTCCTCAACGGAAAGATCATGCAGGGAAATGTCGGTTAGAAACCGACCCACGCTCTCTGTCCATTCACTCAACTCCTCATGCGCAGCGCAAGCCAATATGCCAACTCTGAACGACTGATCTGCAGACAATTCCCCTGGAGCCAATCGCCAGCTCACGCGAAGAACGGTGTGGATGGCTTCGCAAAGTTTTGCGCTTCGCGTGGAGGCCGCGACGGATGCCAGTGCGACCAGACAATCAAAAATCGAAACCCGGCGGTCCAGCACAATCTGATAGTGGTTCCGTTCGAGAGCCTCTGCGGCCACAGCCGGCAGGTGATCGGGTATGCTGTAAAAAAGCGAGGCGTTATACAAGGCTGTAAAGGTTGTGGTCTCAACCTTTCCAGTCACCATTTTCTCAATTTCGGTCGCAGACTCTGCGTCAAGCTTCATTAATGGATCAGCCCGGCCCTCAAGCGGCCCAGGGAGAAAAACTGCGGCTCTATCGACCTGCGCATCAATAACTTCAGGTCCTTCGCCAACAAGCTGCTCGGTGAACCCCAAGGCCTCCACCGACTCCGGAACCGACTTTGCCACGAGCCAGATTCGACCCAACAGCTCATTCTTCAATTGATCTGCTGAGCCGAGTTCCGGAAACCAACGGGGCTCCAACCGCATATCGACCAGCGTCTGCATAATGAAGTCAGCATCGCCGGCATCGATCAACCAGTTGATGAAACTGGCAGGATCGCCAACGAGTTCGCCAACGTGACGAACAACAACGCTCGCGTGGGCGAGTGACGCCAACCGCCTTGCAAAGGGTGGCCACGAGCCGAGTACGCGGCGCCGGGACATTTGACCATAGATGCAACTGAACAAGGCCGACAGCAGGACAAACTGGTCAGTACCTTCCACCGCCTCCCGGTCGAGGACCGTATTTATCAATCCAATAAGCGATTGAGTCAACCCCGGACGCTCTCGTAGCTGGCGCAGTCCCACCTCGATTGCACCGGTACGGCTGATCGGATCACCCACCTTAGCAAGACCCGCAATGCTGTCAGCCAGGAGATCATCGTTTCCACGCCATTCCCGCTCGATCATCTGGCTGATGGAAGCATGAGAACAGAAAAACCAAACCGTGCTTATCGACTGCTGATCACCGTCCGCCAGCAACTTATTGAAATGAGGTATCGTCACCCGGGTGACGCAGTCTTCTAGGCTCGTCGCATTACCTGCATCACCGACCAGTTGACAGTAGTATGCTTCGTGTCGCGGCACAAGAGTATCAAGCGACAATCCTCCGTCTCGCAAGCTCTCACGTATGGCCTCTAACACTCCTACAGGCGTGTTCTGAAGGTCCTCGAAGAACGCCCCGATTTCAACGTCGGTCGGCTTCCGCTCCGACATCAGCAAACTCCAGCTATGAACCAGATCGACTGGGAGTCGGTGGTGTTTTGCAATTAGCTCTAAAGCGTGGACACGGGCAGTGGCATCAGCATTCAGCAGCGAGAACTGCGGCACGACGACTCGCTGTTTTCGGTGCACCAGGACGACATTGGGCGGCCGGGCTTCAGCGTCGAATACGATAGCCCATTCGCTGCCATCCACGCTGGTAATGGCTGTGTTCCCGGCACCATCGAAGGCTTCGGCAATGGCTGGAAAAAGCTGCGATCGTCGAAAAGATAGACGATCGGCGCCGAGCTTGATCGTTGCGTCAACATCAATTCCCGCCATATCGACGACATCGGGTTTGCCAAGCACTTCCTGCTTAAGGAGAGGTGAATACCCATCTGCCAAGGCAAGAGCTCGCGCAATCCTCTGATAGTTGATCTCTTCGCTCATTGATCCACCCTCTGGCTCTGGCTGCCTTCCTCTCGGAACAGTTGCACAGCCAGAGCAACGATCTGATCGAAGATCTCAGGCTCGGTCTCCTTGATCTCACTGAGAACCCGATTGTCAAACCAGCGATGGTACGATTCATTCCCACCTTTCAGACCTGCCTTCGGAGCGTAGCAAAGCGCGTTAAGCAGACCTGCATAGGCCATCACCGAAAATCGTGTCGCTGCTCCAGGGGCAACGTCGGGTGCCCACGCCCGAATGTCGAGTTGCCCCAGTAACCACTCGCAGCGAATTGCAGCCTCGATGCTGCCCTCCACCTCCCAGACCTTGCGAACAACATGGACCAGTGCGAGCGTGAACCGGTTGAGCCACACGAGTTCGTGCGGCCCCTGAAGTACCCGTTCCAGCCGCAGACGCTGCGCAGCCTCGCGAATTGCCCTGAGTTCGGCCGTTTCGACTAACCGTCCATCTTCAATAGGTGCCTGCAAGAGGTAGTGCGTCAGCTCGTCCTCCAGTACAGGGACGAATGTGTAACCCGATCGCCTTAGCGTGGTTCGATACTCTCGCGCCTCTTCGACATTAATATTCCCTGCGCAGACAAGATGCTCGATCACGTCAAGACTGGTACATATCGGCGTTTGTATCTCGCCTCTGGTCATGCGAAGGTAGCGATTGAACCGCCCCGGGAATCGTGGAGGCTGGTTGGGTTAAGTTAATGCGGGTTCAGCGGCAGCCGTTTTAAGTTGCCGATAGTAGTTTGCCTCAGCTTCGGCGGGCGGGATATAGCCGAGGGGT
>Ga0116227_10000922_pt1 | contig 62085 bp, 37 predicted proteins | sample S1TSphgellanicum_FD_89693 | JGI IMG/M metagenome (GOLD analysis project Ga0116227, IMG submission 89693) | Host-associated microbial communities from peat moss isolated from Minnesota, USA - S1T2_Fb - Sphagnum magellanicum MG | ecosystem: Host-associated > Plants > Peat moss > Unclassified... | reverse complement strand
TTTGTGTTTGTTTTTGTGTTTTTTTGTTTGTGTTTTTGTTTGGTTTTGTTTTGGGTGTGGTGGGGGGTTGTTGTTGGGGGGGGTTGGGGTGGGGGGGGGGGGGGGTGTTTTTCCCCTTTTTCAAAGCCCTTGTTTATAAATTTCTTTTATGACAAAGGAGGATTAGTTTCTTTATACACCGAAAGAGGGCCTTCCATTACAAGAAGGGCACCATATAAGGGTTCGTGTAAGGTGCCCTCTTTTATTTCGCGCCTTTTCTTTGTTTGAAATTTAGTTACGGCGTTTACACGTTTACACCTTAAAAGAGCCCCACCCTTCTTCATGCAAGGGTGTCCCCAAAATTTTGCGGCCAAGGCCACTTAGATATGGCCTCGTGGCGGGTTCAAAATTACCCCTTGTCCCAAGACCATACCCCTTGCCCCAAGACCTTACCCCTTGTCTCAAGACCTTACCCCTTGTCTCAAGGCCTTTTCCTACTACACCTTTGTTGTGCGCAAGTAGACATGTATAACCAAAGAAAAGCCAAGCACAACATGGTGAAAATTTTATTGTTTTTTTTTCCTTAAGCTTTTGGAAGGCAACTTTAGCACGTTCATTCTTTTAACATAACATGAAACACGACATGGTGACCAAGAAAGACATTCTTTGCACCTCAATTTTGTGAAGTCATCATAGTGAACAAATTTTTTTGACCACCAACGGTTTTGTAATGCAACTATTGCACGTTTGTTTGGTTTGTTTGTTTGTTTGTTAGATTGTTTGTTAACATGACATACCAAACTTACGTGGAGAACAAGAGCTTAGCTATGGTGACACCAAGCCTTCATAGCTTCTTGTCGGGCACCATTCCTTTCACAAGGAAATGATTTTTTTTGTTTGTTAAACAACAAAAATTGGGTATTGAAAAAGAGGTGAAAATGTTACCAAAAAAATTTAAAAGAAAAAAAAAGGCACTAGCAATCACCATGCACACATGATTTTTGTGCCTTGTTTCACGAGGAGGGTGATTGAGTTGGGGCACCCCCCGTTGGAGAATATTCTACTAGGTCGACTCATGAAGGGCTTGAAAGTTGGGGGGAGTGATTGGATGACAATTAAAAACTTGGCATTAATAATGTCCCGTATTTTATTGTGAAACAAAATATTTTATTGGATGAAAGCTTGAATTTATTTTCCATTGTTTATGGATGAGACATTTTGGAATGATAACTCATCTTCCAACACACACCTACTAGAGTAAAAGAATGATTTAAAAAAAATCCATAACATAAATAATTTTTAAAAATTAATTTCAAATGATTTTTGTTTTTTCAAAGAGGCATGATTTTCCTTTTTTTAATACTATAAAATTTGTCAAAAACCGAAAGCACAATGAAAATTGAATACCCAATTTGAACAATGACTAGCTATTAGAACAATTGAAACTCACCACAATGACCAACACGGTAGAGAAATGTTGCCACTTATTGGAAACTTGCTTTGCAATGGTGGATTGCCGTGGCAAGAAGCTCCCAGATTTACACCAATTTTCTGTATTTTTCCTTCCCTTGTAATTTTCTTAAATTTCAACATCTCAAGGAAATAATTTCTAAAAATTTAAGTATTTTCCAAAAAAAAGAAAAGTAATTACTACCAAACCTGAAAATGTACTATGATATTCACGTGGTGATTGATAATTGAAAAAATAATGGCAATATTGCAAAAAATTGACAACAAAATGAGTTCAAGACCCATTCGTTAGCTTGCATTCTTGGTAGGTTCCACATTTCAAAGTCACGACACTTAAAACTTTATCCCAACTTTGGTTTCTCGTATTTATTTTCTATGCAAAGAAGACAAGACATATAATACTTGAAATGATTTTGCATTGTATTGAAAGAGTTGAATAGTTATCAAAATTTGTCAATCTTTTTTTATTATTTGTCACAACAATATAATTATTCATAATTATTCCATAGATGTCCAATGACAACCTTTTTTTAACACGGTCTTTCAAAACCCATGTGAATTTGAGATGCAATTTCCTTACTTTGCTGGTAGTAGTGCTGATGCTGAAAGATGTGATGATGATGGGGGAGGGTGAAACCAGAGGGGATGAGGGGTGAAAGATAGGGTGAAGACAGGGTGACTTTACGGATAACTTCATTATTGCCTGAAGTTTCTACCCCAGAGGGCATGAGGGGTGAAAGATAGAGTGAAGACAGGGTGACATTACGGATAACTTCATTATTGCCTGAAGTTCTACCCCAGAGGGCATGAGGGGTGAAAGATAGAGTGACTTTACGGATAACTTCATTATTGCCTGAAGCTCTACACAAGAGAATGAACTCTGTCACACACTTTATAATCCATCACAACTGTGTGAAGCTTTCATCAAAATGTGGGACCAAATGAAATGCTCTACATCATTCTGTAGTCTCTTCTCTTCTCTTCTCTTCTCATATCTCCCCTGACATGCAGAGCCAGGAAGCATCAGCATTATAGCACACATGGGTCCTCTGAAAAAGGGGCTGGGGTGCAATTCTGCTTTTGATTTTTCTTTCCCTCTTTCCAAAGTAGAAGAGACAGGCTTTCAATCCCAATTGAGAGAGAGAGAGAAAGAGAGAGAGAGAGAGAGAGAAGTCCTTAAGTCCTTACAAGATGGGTCCCCCATCCGAGCCAAGTGCAAAGTTCAAACATGTACACATTTACAAAGCAATGCTGCTGCATACTTTGCTCTTTTGCAAACTAACTTGTTTTCACCTCTATTTCAATTGTTTGTTTGTTTCTTTCTTTCTTTCTATTGGTGTTTTTATACATCATCATCTTCCATTGGGAGTTGAGTTGAAGGATTTGTCGAAGTTTGTGGCTTTGTAGTTTTGTAATGGGTACTTTCTTTTCCTTTGGGAGAAGGAAAGAAAGGCTTCAAAACCCACTCCATAGTTTTGACTCCATCATGAGTTAACAATCAATCAATCAAAGGAAGCAAAAAAGTTTCTACAAAACACATATTGCATGGAACAAAAATCATTGCAATAGATTTTTCTTCCCTTCAAAGTTATTCATCCTTGCCTATCAAGCAAGCACTCCAAAGCTCTTCTATAGGTGCCTTATTACATTCTTCTCTTTTGCATTTGTCTCTTACCTATCAACATGGTTAATGGGACCCCCACCCCCACCATCTATCTATATGTCCAAGGGATCCCTTCTACTACCTTGTGCATTGTGCTATATGCATTTCTCTTTTTTTGAGTTTGTCTCTTTTATCTCACCATGATTTGTGTGAAAAGGGTACTATAATCGAGGGGTCCTTCATCGTAGTAGGCTAGCATACTCTAGATTTTCCCTTTTGAGTTTTGTCTTGTGTATATAGATATTATCTCTACTATGAGCACCATTCACCCCAAAGGTCTTCAAAGTCGCTATAATTCTCTCTTTTTTCATGAATATTGGAGCTTGGAGAGTTTGAAAGTTTGAACCTTCTACACTTTCATGGTAGTCATGGTTTCATTATGAACATGAAGGTTGTTTTTGGAGGATTTTTTATTTTTGATCCGGCCCTCTTGAACCATCAAGCTTCTTTTTTTTTTTTTTCCCATGGTGGTTTTCGGAGGTTAACCTCTTTACCAGGGTTGCTTTCTTTTTGCTTCTTTATTCTCTAGTTAGGGCTCATTTGATGTGGTTCTAAAGGTTTTCACTCTTAAAGGAACATTTGGGGACCCTCTCTCAAAACTTTCCAGTTTCAGTGGTTTGTGTGCAAACCCAACAAGTCTATGAGCAAACAAAATGAATGGAGCTAGTGAGGTGCAATGTAAGGGCAAGTAGAGGGTTGTTTGGTAGAGGGTCAAGCCAAGGGCCTCACTACCTTTTAACCAACATAGTTTATTGGAAACTTGTTAAACCAAAAATAAAAGAAGAGAGGCACTTTAAGATCATAATGCCTTTTGAGACACAAAACCTTACTTATAAGGTGCCATCTTTTACAACATGGGATGTATTCCACCATCCAATGTGTCATCCAATGTTAGTTAACTATATAATTTGTTGGCTAGTGTATGACTTACATTAAATATTAGACTAGTTTGGTATCCCCATGATGAAAATATTGAGATCAATATTTGGATGAGGCAAGTACAAGAGTTCAACAAATACTACTACGTACCTATTTTTTCGTCATGGGCCATACTCACTTTATAGAGAATCGCTATGGTCATCTCTCACAATAGTTTCAAAAACCATCTTGGTTTTTAGGGATTTTTAATTTTTTTTCGAAATTGTGAGAATTGCCTACGGTTCAAATCTCACAAAAACAATATGGGGTGACTTGCACATTATTCTTTTATAACGGTTGATTGTCATGCACTAGTTCACACACACAACTTAGGCTTCACCTCAAAGCTCACTCACAACTCTCTCTCACACACACACACATTCAACTTCAAGAAAAGAGTTAGGGTGTGGTGGGTGTTGTTAGATTGTTGATTCGTGTTGAGATAGTTTAAAGTAATTTTAGAAAGTTTCAATGATTTTGGTAGTTTGAAATGGGTACTTGCTACAATTGCATTGAAGTGGAAATGCAACTATATTTTAAAAGATTAGGGTTTTTTTATAATACATAATAATATTAATATGCATGTCCAATATACTTCGTGATATTGCTTTCATCACTACTTATGTGTGTATATATGATTATCTAAAGAAATGCTGATCACTTGGTAGTTTTGATATTATTAGATTGGGCTATTGCCATCCCCAAGTGAGAAAGATTCAAAGAAATAAGAGTTTTTGAGATCTCAAAATATCTATGGTTTCTAGTTTCTACAAGCTTATTGGATATGGTATGAACTACTTGGCCATGTTGCCATTTACCAACCCATTTTACACTTGATTGGAGTTCATAGAATGTTATTGAAAAATGAAGTTGACTTTTTGAAGCATTGAAAAGAAATGTAACCAATTTGCAATTCAAAATTAATTAATTAATTGATCTATGATTGTTTGACAAGAGCCAAAATAAAATAAAAACGCTTTGCACCAAGTACTATAATGGCAATCATCCAGAAAAAAAATTAGCCTAATTTGGCTACATTCTAGATATGAAAGTAGAAAAAAATCCTATTCCTTCTATATTTTTGGCTATCTAGCTAATGGAACTTATCATAAAAATCTGGCAAATCGGATTTTTCTTTCTTCAAAACTAGGTGAATTTGGGTCATTTTTTTCCAAGAAAAATCCTTTGTATAGGTCAAAATTTGGCAAAACTTTGCCAATTTTTTTTTTGAAAAACACATACACCCAATTATGGATATATCCAATAAGTGACATATTTGTATGTAATGTATTATGAGGAGTCATAAATGAAAATTCTTGATCTTGAAAATTATTGTGCAATTAAGGTGAGGTATTGAACTCTCTCTTGATTAGGGATGGGTCCCCCCCCTCCTTGGAAGTGTCCACTCCAAGGCTTTTTCTTTTTGAAAAAAAAAAGTAAAAGGAAAAGAGTCTCAAATAATTACTTGTCAACTTGGGATTTTATGGTTTTTGGCAAAAGCAAGTGTTCAATAAAGTTTGCACATTTTTGTGTGGCCTTTTTTAAGGCTATCATTTAAAAACTTTTTGTGGGTTGTGAATGTGGTTGGTACAATGGTTCCCCCTTATCTTTGTAAGTGAATTTTCTTTCCTTTTCTTTGGAGGTTTGGTTTGGTTTGATTAGTGATGAGGGTAGCCTATTTCATCCCCATTATACTCTAATGGTTTCACTAAAAAAAAAACCCATCACCTCATTTTGGTAGGGTGGGGCCAAAAAAGTCCAATATTTTCATCAATTTTTTAAATGACTTTGTTTTGGATGAGAATAAGGTTAAGGTGTAATAATGGATGATGGCACACACATGTAACACACACCTCTATAATCATATTGTGTAATGGAAGTTGGATGAATAGTTCATATTATGAATAATAAACATCTAAATGAATGTCAAAAAAATGGGGTCTTTTAAGAGCTCTTTGCATTCCAACACTTGAAGGTGACCTCATTGCAAAACATTATATATCAACCGACCAATCAAATGGCTTAACAAGGTAAGTGTTGTAAGTATACAAATATATCATCCATTTAGTGGAAGGGCCAAATTCATCTTGCTTTACATGTTCATCCATGAAGTCAAAGAGATTATTTGTGTGTGTGTGTGTGTGTGTGTGTGTGTGTTTTTGAAAAAACGACAATCACTCATCTAGTAGATTTGTAGCCAAAGAATGCAAAGGACTTAAGGGACCCTCTCTTTAGAGCATGGAAACTCTTAGAGCCACTCCTCAAAAGGTTTCTCTACTTTGATTGAATAGCCCAAGAGGGATGGTTGAACAGCCCATTGGGCCATGGCCCCAAACACAATGGCCAAATTATCAACTTTTTTATCATTTGGGCTTTTTTTTCTTCTTGCCTTCAATAATTCCATGGATTTGTGTCCAAAAGGCCTATAGATACTTGAAAAAATCACTTTTCACCAAACCGCAAGCCTAATTCTTTCTTTCATTCAACACACAATGTCGTATTGTTGGAACCCAAATAACCTCGGACCTTTCTTTGGATGCATGCATGCATGCATGCAAATTGGTTAATATACTCATTTGAAGGAGAAGTAGAGTATCAATGTACTTGATACTTAATACATACCCCAAACCCTAATACTCGATACAATACGCAATGAGCTCTCTAGAGTTCAATTCAAGAGGGCAACCAAAATGAGATCTAATGTGGATGAAATAGTCAATGCATAGAGTATTTGATATTTGGACAAATGTGTACATGACCCAAAGTCATCCAAATTGCTTTTAGGATTTAGGGTTTATTATTAACAATTAATCAAATGTAGCTCAGGTTTCAATTGCAAAAAGCACACATGCCAATCACCTATGCCCGACACAATATCATTTTTTGAAATATTGTTGATCATACCCAAGTTTTGAGAGTTAGTTTAATTATTTTAGATATTTATTGTTTTTTGAATGGAAAATTGTGATGTAGTGGTTGAAAACTTCTTCAAATAGTGTGAGGTATGAGGTTTTTAATCCTTTATTTAAGAAAGAAAAAGAGTTCCTTTTTCTTGGATGATTTTCATCCAAGAATGAAGATGACAATTGTCAACTAGGAATAGTTGGTCCAAGTTCCTCAAGGAAACATAGTTATTTGAAAACAAATGGGCATAAGAAGTTCTTTTGACCAAACATGGTTTCCCTCGTGCTCCCAATAGAATTTAAACACCCATTTGCACGTTCCATTGAAAAAAACATTGCAAGCTCCAATTCCTCTTCTCTTTGGAAAACTTGCCTCAACTTTATTTTTTCTTCTTTCAACAACTTGACCCAAAAAAAAGTGGGACCAAACTACACCAAGATCAATGCTTTCTTCCTTTAGGAAATTTCCCTCAAAATAGTGTAGTCAAGTTTCCCTAAGAAAGAATAGGCTTCACAATTCTCATTCTCCCTATACAATTATTCTTCTTTGAGCAACTTGGTTCTCAAAGTGGGGCCAAGTGTTGCATGTCCCAACACTACTAGAGATCATCTTCCCATGTAGCTTCTTCAAAGCTTTTTCATCCAAGGAAATCATTTGAGTAAGAAAATGGTTATTAAGAAAAAGATTTAAACCCGAGAACTAAAAAAATATTTTTGATTGGTTGGTCGCCATAATAATTCCCCATGTGGTAGCATTTTAAAATAAAAAATCTCTCACTTTATCTTTCAATGCCCAATTTTTCATGTATTTGAGTAATAAATAACACTTTATGTTGGATGTGAAAAACACTCATAGAACCCCAAATAGAGGGCGTGGGTAGAAATCCTCTATATATAGAGAGAGAGGGAGAGACAAGAGGCACTAGGGTTATGCCTTATCTACCTCAAAGGAGATACATTGAGCAAGGCATTTCATTCATATGGATGATTTTTATTTTTTATTTATTTATTTTATAGGTTTAAGCATGTAATTTGTTTATTACATGTGACCACTTTTATTGGTTGTGCAATGTTGATAACTAAAAAAAATTCAATTTAGGAGAAAAGTGAGCCAAAGATCTAAATATGTGAAGAGTTGGGTTTGGAATTGGACTTAAAGTTTCTATCAAAGAAATTAAAAACTCCTTGAACCCAAATTATATTTCAAATTATTCAAATAATTCTTCAAATTATATAGAAAAAAAGTTGGAATTAGGACCAAAGGTTCTGTTAAATAGCAATAATAGACAACCCTAGTTTGGAAACCCATTTTTACACTTCTTCAAAGCTATATTTCATCCAAAATATCGTCTCCATCCCATCTCCTTGCTAGTTAGTAGTGGTGGATCTACTTTAAAAGCTCCTTCTCCAATGACACCTTGCACTGTTACCTAAAAGGTTTTTTCACTATTTTATTGTCATATTTCATCCAAAATGAACTATACATGAAATTTCATCCAAAAATGAGCTACACACCCCCTAAATATGCATAGGATGTATACAATGCTCTCCAAGAAGGGCAATATTGGTTTTATTGGTTTGACCATAATGTTTGAGCTAGGTGGTACAATTTAAATAATCTCTCACATTATTACTTAAAGCTTATATAGAGTTAAATTTTTCATGTTTATGGGTGAGATGAGGAAGCAATTAACACTTATGTGCTTCATTTCTTGTCTCATTTTCTTTCTTTAAAGCAATTTTTTTTTTGTAGAAACCCAACAACATGATTACTTTATTCCAAAGAGTCACCAAAGTGGGTGGTAAAAGCAAAAAGTAGCTATGCACAAATAAGTGAGAAAAGACTTAAATCTCACAATCAAAAGTTCAAATCTAAAGAGAAAGAAAGAAGGCTCCCAAATTCATACTTTTTCTCTAGACAAAAGGAAAACCATATATAATTTAAACACGAATGTGTGGGTGGTAGCAAAATTAATACTAGTGGCTTGGAACTTCCCTTTTTTCCAAATGATTCCTTTGCATATGTTTCATGATTCCTCAATTTTTCTTCTTTTATTAGAGACTTGTAATTGGATCACTTTTTCTCTTTAGCCCTTTCCTTCGACACCATTGCATGTTTGCTCATCTCAACACATTTGTTGCAATGCATGGGCCCTTTATTGCAAAACCTTTAAAGAACTTGTGATTTTCATGAAAGAATTTATGGTTTTTTTTATTGGTTACTTGATGTTTTTTAAATTCTTTGAGAATCATGGTTATATACTTTTGATTTTTTGAGAGTCATGGTTAAATATTCTAAGAACCGCCTTGATAACCATTAAGGTTTGTTATTTGTTTATATTCCTAATAGCCACTCAACACTAGTAGATGCCGCAAGCCAATCATTAATTTAATTGTATATGTATTTTATATCACCATATTAAAAATTGGTAGGTATTAATCACCAAACTCTATGTGTAGGTTATATAGTTATCTATTTCCTAAGACATGATGTTATATAAGAACATCTAAAAAAAACTCTCCAATGGCAAATTAAAGTGTCACAAGAAAAATTAAGAATTAATGAATCCCACCATTGCCTACAAACTAAAAAATTTGTCCTGACTTTGAAAGAAATTTGTGTTTTCATTGTCATTTTTGTGCAAGATTGTGAGCACATTAAGCTCATTACTTGCCAATATTTAACATTAGAATTAAAATCAATGATGTCATCAACCTTCATGGAAGCACTAATAAGAATGTATCCCCAATTCACTAGGAGTTTCAGTAATCATTGAAGTGAAATATCAATTTGTTTGATTATGAGTCCAATGAATTCACCACATCTCCTCACGAGTGGTGATGAGTTGGGTGGACAAGTGAATTCACTAAAAATTAATGAAATTAGATATTATCACATTGCATTTTATTATTTCAATTAATTTATTATTTTAATATTAATTCAATTTAATAAAAATTATCATTTATGTACATATAATTAACATACAATGTTAAGTATATAATCAACATACACCATTAACAACATGGAACCAAGGTTTGAACTTTGGACTCCAATGATAACCCATTGCCATTGTCATCTAATCACTTAATTTGATATGAAACAAATCTATGATGATTGTACTTATTATGTTGTTTAATCCAAATGTTTTGCAAAAGCCAAATTTAGCCTTTATTTCCCACGTTATGTCCAAATTATATATATATAATTCCAAGATGTACACATCTTTAATATTTTAAAAGAAAAATAACTATTTAATTTGACTAAATATGCATTTGAATATTGTAATTTAATATATTTTCAACAATGATGTCTGGAATATCTTTTCTTTTAGATCATTATTATCTTTATCATATTTTATCCAAATAAAAAAATCTCAATTTCATTATTATTATTTTTTCAGGACGTCCTCACCTTTAATATTTTAAAGGAAAGAAAAACTTAATTTGACTAAAAATACATGTGAAACTTGCAATTTAATACATTTCAACAATATGTTATGGGGATTTTTTTTTTCAAATAACACAATTCGTGCATAAACTTATTTAAGAACAAGATTGAATTTTTCAGAAATTATTTGATTTTTCATGGTAATATATAATATTATATTATATCTCCCCACATTTTATGCATATGTTTATTTTATTTTATTTTATTGATAATTTTTATTATATTATTTATAATTACTTAGTAATTGACTTAAATGTGTAGTATTTAAATTATTAAACACATAAAAATTTATAATTTATAATGTTATGTTAAATATTTATACATTTTCTAATATCATAATTTTTATTAAATTTTATTACGAAAAATAAATTTTCATTTTTTAAAGGGTTTTTAGTTTTATAAAATGGTGTTTTATAAAATTTATAACATTTTTCTCAAATTGTATGACCAAAGGTTTTGATAAATAAATTTAATTTATTTAATAAATCAAAATATTTATTTTAATCTATGTTTAAAATGTTTTGAATAACAAAAAAACGAACCCTATGGTGAATTATTTGATTTAGGGGTAATTATTATATCATATAATTTTAACATTATGTAAAATATTAACATTATATGTAAAATGCTTGATTATTAGTTTACACACATATAATATTTCGGATACTATAAATTGTATTAAATTTTATTTTGAATAATCTTTTCATTTATGAAATAAATTTAGTATAATATGTTTTAAAAGTTGTATGAGTGCCAACTTTCTTAATAAATAAATACACACATTAATAAATATTTAAATTCAATAAATATATCTTATTATTAACTATTTGTATCAATTTATAAATAATCTGAATAAAAAACTTGAACCTTAATGAATTAGGAAAAAAATTAGGCACTAATGAATTAAGCACTAGGCTAAAACATTAGTTAATGAACCCATTTCATTTTTAAGGCTTTGTAGTGAAATGGGTTAATGAACTAGACCCATGTTTCCTACTAGTGAAGGGTTTTTGAAAGCTTGAAAGCTTGATGTCATGTTTTCATCAAACAATAAAACAAATGCAAAAATGAAAATGGGCAAAAATTTATTAATGAAAACCACCACACATTTGTCATCACTTCGAATGAAATTGACACATCTACAAAATACTTTGCAAAAATCATTGGAGTTTTACAAAAGCAAACACCCAAAGCAACAATCATTCACCTTCATTCATTGTTGTCTATTCTTGAAAAACACATTGTGGTGGGGGTTACATGTGAAAAAAAGCGTGTAAGACACCATCCATGGAACAAAAGTCCTTTGAGCAATCAAACATAAGCAAGATCAATTTTTTTTTTGGGTTTGAAAATTTAAATTTTACAAATACACATAAGCAACCACCAAGATCAAAGGCTACAAAGGAAGTTGAGAAGATGACAAAATTCAAGGATTGTGGTATTAGGGCTCTCAAACATGCATAATTGTAGATATGAGAAGTTTGAAAAAAATGTGCATCTTGAAGTTTTTGTGACAATGGTGTTATCCACGATACTTAATGAACATTTCATCTTGAAGGGGGCATGTGAGTATTTCAATTTGAGAATAGGTAAGGAAATGCAACAATTTCACAATTGTTTGAAAATAAACACATTAGCATTTGGTCCTTTGTATGCTACAAGCACATATCTTATTCTTAAACCTAAACCTATAGAGACTACATAATAAATAAAAAACCTCACAAATTGTTATAATGATGGACATTTTAGGCTAGAATGAGGCTTGAAACATTGGAACATGTACAAAGCAAATTAAATTGTTACCTTTCATTATTTAAGGATGCTTAATGAAACCTTTTTAAATTAGTATAGGATTACGGTATCAAAAGCTAGCTTCAAATTATCACCATATTCATTCAGAATGATCATATTGTGAAATGTTACACATGCCATCAAGACAACAACTACAACCTCCCTATTCCATTGGCAACTTGGATTTGCAATAATTTGAAACCTTGCTTGCAAAATTCCAAAACAATGGTTTACATCTTTCCACACATTGTATTTTGAACCTTTGCAAAATGTTATTACTTTTCACATTGTGATTTATGTATAATCTAGACAAAAATTGATCACCATAGATATATTATGTCAACAAATAGATAGAAATGTTGGCAAACCATCCCATTTACCATGAATGTAATGTTGTTTTTAAACTTTACAAAAATTGGTAACTGAAGGAGATTGATCAAACACATTGAGGCAATTATTACATCCAAGCAAACCAAAATAAACATGTCATATCCACAAACTTTGATTAGCAATTACTTTTAGTATGATGTTCTTGCGCTTATTCTTATCAATAAATTGCATTTGTTAAACAACATGACTACTTTTCCATTTGTGGTGTGTGCAACCTAATGGACTAAAGATGGGAAACCTTGATTTGCACTAATCATCAATTGTTCTTCCGAGTCAACCTTAAATGACTATCGCAAGTAGTCACTTTCGAAAAGCTTTCAAATTGCTTTTATAAATCATTCAAAACATTTATTGGCTATGCATTTAGTTAACCAACAATATTCATCAATGACATCTGTTATAATGTCATATGCATTTTCAATGTTATAATGCATTTTTGGATTGCAAAATGCCCCAAGCAACTATATGCATCCTTGCGTTGCACAAAATAAAAATCATGAACACACACAACATTCATGATTTTACAAAACAATGATCATTTTATATTCCCTTCAAACATTAATAAGACCTATCATCATAAATTGACAATGTCACAAAGTAGTCCCTCCAAATTTGCAAGCACTCAAGATTTCATTATCGATCAAAATTGTTGCAATGTTTATGTACAAAACCACCATGATGCAGCTAGATGCATTCTCAACCTACACCAAGAAGTTTTGTGCAAATAATTTGTTGTCATTGTCATCCACAAGGTTTGCTTGCATTTGCACAAAGATCTGATGGTGTTGGGCATACATTATGATCAATTTGTGTCTTAGTGCTACACACAAACAAACAAAACAACATGCCCCCCAAAAAAAAAGACAAGCATGAAAGAAACATGTAGATGCATTGATTAAAAACAATAAATCATCAACAATGAAAATGCCCTTATTACAGGTTTGATGCTCTTACTAAGGGTTTGAGTTTACCTAACCATGATACATTAAAGATAATGTTTTCACATTGTTGACTTGTCATTAAAAAAAAGGTCATCTTGGTATTTAAAAGTATGGTCATACTTGATGTTAATTTTAGTGTTAGGCTAGTGTTGAAGATTAACATTTTAAACAACTAATCCACAACTAAAATTAACTAACATTAAGTCTTAAGTAGCATATGACGACATCAATATTATGATGACATTCATTGTTATGGTTAATTAACATTAAATATTTGAAAAACATAGATTTTAAAGCCAAACATCAATATTAAGTAAAGGTCCCAAAAAATAACAAATTAATTCTATGTTTAGCATGCATCCTTATTTATCCTTTTTTTTTCTTAAAATAAAAAGGGGCAGGAGATTACTTTTTAAAGTGTGACTAGATTACAAACTCCAAAAATATAATTCAATGTTAATCACTAATTAATATTAATTGAACATGTTGAAATAATGTTTAAAAAGTTAATGATAACTTGCAATGTTAAAAATTGTGCTATTTAGATTCGTAGTAGTTTGTTGGTGTTCAGGTGATGTTAGTTACAAGCTTTAAACACCAAGTGTGACCATACCTTTTAAGTATGTAAACGAATAAGGATTGAATTGAATTAGGGTTTGAACCTCAAACCTCACCATGGTTAGTTTGAGAACTTGAGACCAATGAAAATTATGTGTTTCCAATCAACAAGTCAAGCATCCATCCATCCATCCATCATGGTGTGCTTATAGCCAGAACATTGTGAATTATGAAAGCATCTTATAATGCAAAAGGGCCACTCTTATCCATACCCATACTTGCACAATTCCAATGTAGAAGGTGAAGTACTAGGCTACTAGAGAGTGGGCCATGGAAGGGGGAGTTTGCCATGTGTGCCCTCCCTTTGCAAAGGGAGGGCACTCCTCTCCATACAAGCACTTGCACAATTCCAGCTTAGAGGCCAAAGTACTAGAGAATGGGCCATACATAGATGGCTGATTTTGCCAGGTTCATCCTCCCAAGGCATTTCATCATGCATGCCTGAAGAAGGCATTCATTGATTGCCATACCAATGGTACCAGCGTTTCCCTTTTCTTGGATGGCCATTTTTTGTGATTAGTAGCCAAAGTGGTGATCAACCATAGGAATATTTAGCCAAATTTGGCTATAAACAAATATATAGCCAAAATTAAAAGCATTAAAAATATTTCAATATTTCTGGCTACCTACTTGAACCAAAAATATAGAAATATGATGATTATTCTCTTCTTTTTTCTTCTTTTTTTCATTTTCAAATTCTGCCTATCCAAAATCATTTTTTAATTTTGAATTGTTAGTTTCACTTCTTTCCCGAACCAATTTGAAAGGCTAACCCATAACTTGCACAATTCCAGCCTTGAAGGCAAAGTACTAGAGAAGGCACCGCCCTCGTCGAGGTGCATTATCACCCTTCTGAGCCCCTAAGGTGAGACTGGTAGGCAGAGCCATAAAGGGGGGTAGTATGCACCCTAGGGGTCTCACCTAAGGTATTATTTTGGGGGAAATTTTTCCCCTTGGTTTTTGACCCAAAAAACACAACACATACAAAGGGTTTTAGTGGGGGAAAAAAAAAGATCATAATTCACCAGATTTTTTTGTTTTAAAATTCAAAATTGCCAGATTTTTACAACAAGTTCCAGCAGATAGCCAAAATATAAAAGGGTTCTTTAAAATTTTCTATTTTCATATCTGATCCATAACCAAATTTGGCTAAATCTTCTTGTGGATGATTGCCAATTTGGCTACCTAAAAATTATTTAAAAAAAACCCTGTTCACCATTGGTGGCAGCACAAAAGATTTTTAGGTCAGATTTTTAACACTTTAGTTCTTTGGCACACTCCTCCCTCAAAAAATCTAGCACTTCCTTCAAGAAGGCTGAATTCTGCAATCTAGGAGGCCTGAAAAAGTGGCAGAATCTGCCTTCTAAATCTGTTATGTACTAGAGAATGGGCCTTGGAGAACTCTATTGTGCCCCCCCCTTCCCTTGGCAATTTTCCTCTGTGCCCTAGTGGATGATAAGATGCTCTTTCATACTTGAAAAATAAGTTCTTGAGTGTTGTAAATGAGGCAGAGGCTGCATCCATGTGTGTCTGTCACATTCTTTTTCCCAAGACGCAGAACGGCCCTGGATCTTAGAGAGCTTTGCCCATTCACCCCAGGCTTTTTCAGAAGCTTGTCAGGCTCAATAATATTTTTTTGTGAAAAACAATTTGTTGCTTTCTTTACCCAAATAATTTTTGGCAAATTTTGGAATAAATGGTTTTTTTTTCCTAGTGTAAATTTGACTAATTTGGCAATTTTTTTGGGAATTTTTTTCCAGAATTTTTATTCCATTTAGTACTTCGCCTATCTAGGCACGAACTTTTTTTTTTTTTTTTTCAGAATTGTTGAAAATTCTGAAAAATATGTATCTACCACACACAAAAAATCTGAATGAAGCTCTCAACCAAAATTGTTTCATTATTTAATAATATAATGTCAAATTGTAAAATATTTTAATTTTTACTGCTGAACATAATTGACCATATATATATATATATATCTATCTGACACCTTGGTACAGAACTGGCCTAAGTACTAGGGTACCAAAAATGAAGAAAAAAAAAAAAACAGAAAAAAACCTAATTTGGTTCTTAGAGCATCTCCACCCACACCAGCAAAGTAGCATGTAGAGTCTACTTTGAATGAAGTACAGCCTTCAAATAGCCTTCAAATGGGTTTGGAGTTTGGACCTGTACATTTGCACAGGATCCAATGATATGTTCAAGGCCCAATAAAAATGATTGCCTCTTATTGGCTGGCCATAATGATTGGCCTAGGGGATAACATTTAAATAATCTCTTACCTTATATACAATCCCATTTTGTATGTTTATGGGTGAGGCTAAGGAAACAATCAGAATTTTGGTGTGAGCATGCCCAGAGGTAGCAATAGAATGATCTCTAGAGTAGTGTATTTGTGATGAAGTATTATATATAGCCAAATAGTGTGAAACTCAGGTGGGCTAGTACATTTTCCCTGTTAAGAGCATCTCCAGCCATTTGTAAGTATGTGACCCTGCTCAAAATAATTTTTCACATCCAAGTTTTAGTTATATACTTTTTTTGGCAACCCCACCCATTAAACTGAATTGGGAGCAGCAAAAATAGGTTGGGGATTACTAATAGCAAACCACCTGGACCAATTATTATGATGGGCCGATCAGAAACACTGAGCTGGTGTGAGATCATCATATTTGTTACTCTCTTTTTTTGTAGGTGCACCACACAAGCTGTGCAATGATGCTCAGCCAATGCCCACTTTCCAGAGCTAAACTGGCATATTTTGACTTTTCTTCATCTGATTTTTACTGTGCAGGTTCACATACTAAGCACCACTGAAGATGCTCTGATAGTGCCCTCTGAGAGTGCTAGGAAAAGGAAATGACTGTTTTTGATTGGCCAACCCTAATGATGGGCCCAAGTGATGAGATTCAAATAATCTCCGGTTATGTACAGTTCATTTTGTCATGTTTGTGACTGAGGATGGGGGAGTAATTTACAGTACATGTTGCTTCATAATGATAGAGGCTCAAATTAATAATTTTAGAGGCTCAAGTAGGGTGTGTTTGGGCCAGGTCTAAGAGACTTATGACGCTCTATTGTTGGATGTGATCAAACTTCAGTAGAGGCCCAATAGGGGGTTTGGGTGAACTTGCACTTAGAGCATCCCCACCAGTTCCCAGTGTGTGACCCTGCACATTGAAATCAAATGAAGAAGAGTTAAAATATGCCGGTTCGGATCAGCAAAATGGTTTTGCTCTTGCATATAGGGTCAGTTTGCTGAGGCTGGTAACAGGCGCAGCACAGCTGTGCACCTGCTAGAGAAGAGTGTAATAAATATGATCTGTCTGGTGCTCCCTGTTTTTGATTGGCCAAACATAATGATTGGTGCAGATGGTTTTGCTATTACCTGCTAGTTCCCACCCATTTGCAGTCCAAGGTTTCAGTGTTGTGGGTGGGGTTGCCAAAAAAAAGGAGATAACTAAACTTGGATGTGAGAAATGATTTTGCAGGGTCACATACTAAGTGCTGGTGGGGATGCTCTTATGGGTGAATCCTAGCTTGGTATAAATGTGGCTATGTGTAGATGTAGTGACAATCCATGGCTCACATATTCCTGGTTCCATTTATTTATGTGTGGAACCAAAACTGAAACTGTTCTAAGTACTCAAACCTTGTGGCTCCCATCTTTGTTGCAACTTGCACCTTTGGCTTCTGTACTATTGACTGAGCAGGGTTTAGGGTTTAGGGAGGTTCCTTTTTACCTGCTATTGGAATGAAGTCATTATTTGCCCCAATGGAGCTCCTCTTCTCCATCTAAACAAAGATGGTTGGGGAAGCAAGCAACTAAAACTACCCATTTTCTGAAATCAGCTTCTTTCAAGTGTCCTTGACCAAACCATACATGGCAATAAGTTACCTCTGTTAAGAGGGGTCACAATGTTATAAGGAGTGTTGGGTGGGTATTTGATTGACCATATATATGGTAAGTACCTAGGCTGGTTAGGCACTGATTAAATTAATTTTTGGAATTGCCAAAAATGATGAAAAATGCCTACCTGTCATGCCTAAAATCTAAAGGAAATTCTTTAAGCACACTAACTTCATTATTTAGTATAATTGTAAATTTCTATTATTTTTGGCTCTGAACATAACTGGAAAATATATATTAATTATTAGGCACCTTGATGCCAAACCAGCCTAATTACTACATGGGAAGTTCGAAGTTAGAACCCCGTCCTTCAAAATTTTAAGAGCCATGGTTCTGAACCTTAAGAAACCGCCCTGGCAACTGCCGGGATTTGGTGCAAGTTTTAATACCCGCTCAACACTCGTTACAATTAATAACCCCAACAAACTCCAATAAAACGATCTCCTTGTGAACATGTTGCCTCATGTCATACCCGGAGGGTATGTTCTTCAATCCCAGTCCTCATACCGGATAGTAATATATACCCAGGTTGTAATCTATATACCAGTCCAACACCATGCATGGGTACATAGTAGGGTGGTTACCTACCTATTTAAGGTTACCCGTGATGGTTATTGGGTACATATTAGGATGGATACCCATGATGATTATTGCGGGCCTGAGTCCCGACTCCAAAAGGAGTTGTAATGACAAAATGTTTTGTTTCACTCTCCGACAAGTTGTTCTTTCCACTTGTGCTTGGTCGGCAAAATTCGGGGTAATCATCTTCTTCTTCCGACTTTGGAATCACGACAATCGCCAAACCCCAAAACCCATCATCCATATACCATTGACACGGTCTACCATCACAACTTTTTTTTTTGTATCCCAGTTATGTCACATTGAGTATATAATCTTTTAATTTTTTGATTTTTTTTGACATTTCATCTGAATAAATTATAGGGTTAATCGGCCGGTGATCGGACACTTGAGTGCTCAGGGCAGGCCAGATCCAAGGGGAGGTCTCTGTTGTTTTTCTAGTGTCCAAACAAAACTTGAACCCCTCCTATTGATGCATCTATTGCACTAAAATACATCAAAAATGGAATACAATTGAGAAAGTTATGACCCCCCAAAGTAAAGTGGGTTAAGAACTCAAAAAAAACAAATCATTGAACGCATAAAAGCCAATTCTCAAGCACCCTGAAAATTCTTTGTATTGTTTTCTGTTGCTATTAAAGTTGAAAGATGGTTTATAAAACTTTAAGTGGCACTCCTACAACATTTTAAATCGTTTAAAATGAATAAGAAATAAGAAAGTTATGAGGTTTGAAAGTAGGAGGGGTCAAAATGAAGAAAAATGAAAAAAACTGTGTTTTGCAATTCGAAAAAAATGTATTTTCTTTCGTGCTATATTTTTTGGCTGGTCTTTTGGTTTTGCATTTCAAAGATGATTTGTAGAGCTTGAGAAGGTGCTCCTATAACATTTTAAATCACTCAAAATGGAGAAGAATTGAGAAAGATCTGCCAAAGTGTTTGGTCATAGGCAGGTGATCGATGATGGGCTGATTTACCCTAAGGGATTTTAGAGTAGTGACCAATTGGGAAAAACCTCTCAAAATACAAAGTCACCAAACACATACAATACAACCAAACTTCACTCCTCATAATGAATGCACACACCCTCATAATGGAACACCTTCTCATGAAATTGGACCAAAAGACACTCATGGGTATGTGTGCTCATGCATGATAGGTTATGATTTTCTGGTCAATTTTGGAACGTACCCAAAATGGTGATCAATGACCCAAAGATTCAGCAAGCTTTAGCCAAAATTTTGCAATATATAAGAAATATGAAATTAAAAAAAAATCCTTAAATAATTTTGGCTATCTACCTGAAGTAAGTGTAAAAATCTGGTAAGTTTTCTTTAAAAATTTCAAATTCTAGTGATTGAAAATCTAGAAACTCTCTTCATTTTCAATTTTAAGTTTTTTTTCTTTTCTTTTTGGGTCAAATCAGAAGGTGAACATCTTACATGCAAATGTTACTTTCCTTATTATTGCATGCACAGCATGCACAAGCACATGATCATCATTCCATGTACATGTTATTGTTACCTAACTAGGATGAACATCACATATATTTACTTATTCAACTTTAACTCAAGTAACTCATAGTTGCCCCTGGTCCGGGGTGTAGTGCCTTGTTGCCCGGGCATTATTACCCTATGCTTAATTGTCCTTTTGTCAAATGCTCAAAACAAAGCCTCCAGAATTCTGCAGTGGCATGTAAGCACTGGGGCATTTTTTAAGGAAAAATTGTTTTATAAAAAACTTTGTGATTTTCCCCAAAAATTAGCCAAAATAGTCAAATTTACACTGCAAAAAAAAAAAATTCTCCAAAAAATTTCAAACCAATGAAAAAAATTAAAAATTAAAAATAGAACTGGTATTATGCATTGACCCAAGATACAATTTCCTTTTACATTTTACTCTTTCAAATTTCAATCAAACTCTCTCCATTTTGTCCAGAACCTTTAGTGTGTTCACACTGAATTAATTTTGACTTCAGAGACATACAACAATAACCCATGGTTTTAAAGACCCTTTCAAATTTTAGTAGGGTTAGGTTTAGGGTTTAAGTAATTAGTAAGACATGAATGATCAAGTCAAAACTAATGTCTTGAGTCAAGAATTGTCTTTGATCTCTTGAAAGCCCACTTTTGCCATTTTTTGCAATTACTCTTCAATTTCATATTTTCAAGAATATTACCGTACATAGATGATCTAACACTAACTCCATATCACAAACAATGCTTACAATCTTAGTTAACCCACATCTTGAAGGATGTCACCACTCTAGATTCACCGGCACACCTAAGAGAAACCATAGAAATCCAACACACCACATGACAATCTCTCAATATTGTTACTCCTTTTTCAACCAACACTAATGTTAAAGACTTGACATAATGTTGCATCGGCACTTGCTTATTTTAGCAAATCACTAAAAGTATTCTCAACACTTTGCAATGAGCCTTTTTGAAATTTGTAAGGTTAAACTATAGGGTGTGAGCATTCTCAAAATTTGGGAATGTCCCCATCCTTGGCAAAATTTTGAGAATGTTCCCAACCTAGCAAGAGGTTTTGTGCTTCATTGAACATGAGGCAAAGGTCATCATGAACCTAAACATGTGTAGGTTATGAGGCATAGGAAGGGGAGGGTTTTTACACCTACTCATTAAGAGTGGGACGGATGTTAAACCTATTAAGTCCTTAAGAGTGGAAGGGATCTTACACCTATAAGTAGGCATAAGATCCCGTCCCACTCTTAAGGAGTAGGCATAATGTTCCTTAGGTTTTTTTTCTAGAAGGGATATTCATGGGTGTAAGGTGCCCTCCAAATACACTAAAAGATTTCTCATAGTGCTTCATACAACACAAAACAACACGGATGCAAAATGATCACCCATGCTTTCTAAAAAATTCACATTCAACTACTTGACATATTATTGGGGTATCCCAATCACGCTTCGTGGGGGCAAAAGAAAGGGGTCCCACTTACTACTCATCCCCTTCACCAAAGTCTCCTCTATATGAATTGATCATGTTAGCTATAATAGTAATGAAACTATCACTAGGTAATTGTAAATCCATTGTTGTCATAAATCAACACTTTTGCACTCCCAAATCTGTAAGAAATACCCAAAGTCACTCACACACAAAATGATAAAGTTGAACTCCCAGGTCGATAAGAAATCAATTGGTCACAAGTAACAATGAAGGATCTGGCTTAGTCATTTCAAAATCCAAACTCACAATTGCACATATCCACATGTTAGCATCTTCTCAAAAGTCGCACCAAAACCCAATTACAACTTCACAAAAGTCCCAATCCGATTGCACTTCAAGTGCAAATTAAGTTATCTCCCCAGAAAAATAAATAAATCGATGAATGAATGAACCCACTATGCCCAATGTTGACTCATTCATATCCGTAAAGATTCACAACTAATAATCCCTTGTTCAGATTGGATTTGATATCTTTCATTACAATTTATTTCCTTTTGAAACTCTTCATAGTCTTCACCATGAACTCTTGCCAAAAAAAAAAACAAAACAAAGGACTCTAAACACACCAAATTGCATAACGAAAACACGCATTTTCTGAAGACAACTTTTCAGCAAACAACCCTTGAACAAGAGATTGAAATACCTTCAAGAATTTCCAAATGATAGTTTTCTAACCCTCTAGTGCTCTAACTACAAACCCCATCATGTATGAGCCCTATACAGCAGCAATCACACATGGTGTGTTTGTCTGGTATTGCCTTTCGAAGATACTACTAGCCTCGTCCTGGTGTTGGGTACCTTCTAAAAACTTTCATACTGGCAGTCTGTACAGTCCTTGCAACCAGTGTCGATACAAATGTTGATACCAGGCTCAGGCAACATACCAGACCAACACTGGCATAAACATTAACTACATACAAAGTCAACCTTTGCTCAGTTCTATACGTGTCCCTTGCCTAGTACCTTATTGTAAATTTGATATGGTTTCTCCATGCACAAACTACAGCAGATCTGATTTGTACACTGAATCCACCCCCACAAAAATGTGAGGTTGCCTCTTTTTGACAAAGACTCTTGTGGCCTTCCCAACAATGTCCAATTCATACACTGAATTTACCCCCCACAAAAATGTGACACTACCTCTTTTGGACAAAGACTCTTGTGACGTTCCCAACAATGTCGGGTTTGTCCCAACTAGAACTTCCCTACTTGATCGTCATGTGTAATATCTAGCACCTGTATTCCCATTCTAGATCCCACCTTGACATAAGTAAAGCTCATAGACAAACCCTGTATCACCAGTCCATGCAATAGAACACTTCAAACTGCTTACAAAAATTGAGCAATCTGGACTGACTTCAGATTGACTTGAAGATCTATCACCTGAAAAGTCAGGTGCCAGACCAAACAGTCATAACTAAGAAAGTCCAGATGCCATTCACTCCCAAAGCCTGGAAGAAAGGAAAAAAGTGATTAGAAAGAATTTAGCAGCTTGATAGAACAATAGAGCTCTGTTGCATGCCTAATAGCACTGACCCTCCCCTGCAACAGACAAGTTCTCCAGCTTCTTCTGTTCTGAGGGGGATTTATGAAACCAGTTTCAATTCAATGGCTAAACTCCATGATGCCAATCATAAACAAAGGGGTAGCATATGATGGGATCATGGTTTGGGCACCATCGTGTACCCATAGTTTAAGGTCCTATGCTGCTTGTTGGTGGTCTGTAATACAACTTAACTCACGATTAAATACCATGCCTAATTTGCAAGGAACTTGGAACCTGAATTTGTAGCCCTTAAATGCCCAAGAACCCATTGTGATGTAACTTTAGAGGGAAACACAAGATCTCCAGGCATCCTTGAGTGACAAGGCACAATGAAGCTTTGGGTGTGGACGCAAAGAAATCATCATGAAAATTGGTTGGGGGCCCAAGTCATGTATGTGAAAGAAAGCCAGAAAATCCAGCTGAATGCTATCCTGCAGCCTCATTATCTAGAAGTGCATGCACTGATGCTGCCACTAACCTGCCAACCCAAATCCAATAGAAACCTCTTTCAGAACATAACTACTTCACCTTAGAAAATTGGAAACATGATGGAAGTTAGAATTATGGATAGCAAACAAATGCAAACTCCAGCAATAATGTGAGAGTAGATAACAAGGAACTCCTATGATAGGGCGAGGTCAGACCTGTAGATGGCAAGAAAGAAGAGGAGGATATAAAAGGCGAGCTTTATGAGTCGGTACATCTTTTCACGGTTTAGTGAAGTGAAAATCTCTGTAACATCCACCAAGTGCCGATGTTCCAAATACCTGACCCCCAAAAAACCAAAGAAAAACAATAACCACCACATGTTTTAGCATCCAAGACTAAAGAAGAAGGGAGATCACCAAATTTCCGAAAAATTGGCAGTTCAATTAATTTCATCATACAGAATGGCACAATGATATGCACAAATGTAGATGCAGGAAATGTTCCTTTCATACAAAATTTGGCAAGTGCTACTATTCCAGAAAGTGTGGTACTCTGTTAGAAAACAGAAGAGTGCTCTGCACTACCATAATGCCAATCACAGCTAATGATGCAGCAACCTAAACAAGGTTGTTGATTTACATGCACACTGCCTAACCATGTGTCCTTTAAAAAAAAAACCCAGCATAAACATATGTGAAAGTATATACTTGCCTGAATTTTCCAGATAGATTATTTCTGCAATTAAAGGAAAAATTGAAGAGACAAAAAAAACCCCCAATCCTGATCTACTTCACAACACATTAACTTGCTTTGGTTCATGCAGTAGTATATGAGACAACTTACAAGCGGCCATGATAGTATATGAGAGGGACATTGATCAGAAAGATGAGCCAGTAGCCAAATACAAGGTAGAGACATGATAATCCAACATGGAGAGCAATTTCTGGAACCACGAACTTGTTGATGCGGGATGCTGAATCAAAAGGGTTGATGTAGTCAAACTCCAAATCGGATAAACACATTAACTGCCAGACAACCACCAAACCTTCCCTCCAATTTAGATGCCTCAAAAAAAAGGCCCATCCACACACACACACACACACACACACACAACCTTCCAACACAGATAGATTGCAACACAAAATGGTTATTGGAAAAGGGTAACAGAAGTCTCAAACCTGACCTAATTAATTTACTGAGGAACCATGAAGAATACCATTGCTGAAGTCTGTTTTAGAATGCTAAACAGAAGCATGAAGCATCATGATGATAAAGAAAACATCTAAAAAGTAGTTTCATATACTGATGGGTCTGACATTTGGGTTTAGGGTAAACCCTAAACCCTTGAATTGGGTAAACCCCAAACCCTTGAATTGTAGTGCCAGATAAAAGCAGAGTGTTTGTCACATATGAGAAGAACTTAAAATAAGAAGAATGCCTTCATCTGCAGAGAGCTGACATCCCCTTATGCATCTCACATAGCTACTTACTCACTCTTTCCATATGGTCAAGTGAATTTACAGGATTCCTAATCAGAACCAAAACTATATTCATAATTGCACACACAAGCAAGAGCAATGAGCAAGGAGCAAGGAGTCTTCTTGATGATCAATGAACAAGAGTCTTGTTAATGATCGATTTGCAGAAGACAAAACTCCTGCTGCTGACATTCAGGCAGAAAACATGGGATTCCCAATTCTTGTTGAACATTGAACAAGAGACACAATCAAGGTCAGAGACGTCTCAACTGAAACCATGGTCCCAGACACAAAAAAAAGAAAACAGGAGGAAAGGGTGGGTTCGATGGTTTGTTTGTTTGTTACCTGGTAGACCAAGATACCCAAAAGAGCAGCCACTGCCAAGAAGGTAAGGACGCCCAATACGAGCTCCAAAGCCATGCCTTATTCGGTACATGCGCTCCCCTTTTCCCTCTTGCGTTTATAGAAATCTATTCTTCTTCTTCTTCTTTCCCTCCCAACTGCTGCCCTCTTTCTTTCTCTCGCTGCCCCCGAACCCTAGAATGCGACTTTCTATGTCTTTGTTATTATTCTTGACGTCCATTTCTCCTCCAGGATGACCGACTCACATCGAGGAACAGAAGTAGACATTTGGGTTGCAAGGATGATCGCTGGTTTTCTCTTAATTGCAAAGAAGACTGGCTATCTCTGCTGCTGCTGCCTCACTGAAGAAATCATTCCACAAATCCTGGGGGAAAAGAACGACCCAGTAATGACTCTCACTCTCTTTGGTGGCAAGAATCCTTGCACAAATTCTTCCAAGAAAGTAAAAGAGAACCAGCAAGAGTTTTCTCTATGCTACTATGAATTCATTTCTATACCAAAATTCCTTTGGGTGTGGTTGAGAAGAATGGACAGACCCGATGACTGTCTTGATTACTTCTTTGGGTTGAGTGATCTAGAGGTGTTATGTTGTTACACTGAGAAATTTCACTTTTGTTTCAGCAGATTTTACTGTATTTGAGTCAACTTTTGCAAGCATGAATCCCCCTTGTTTTTGCTGGCAAAAATTGCTTTCTCTTCAAGGGATTTCTGTTGGGAAGAATTGGATTGAATGTAGAAAGTGTTTTGTTTCTTGTGAAAGAGGGGGAAAAAAGTCTATCAACCAGCTTTATTGAGAGGGCCTCTGAAAATGAACTCAAAATCACACAATCTAAAAGTCATGGAAAAGTAAGATGGCATCATCCAACTTTAACAAGGATGCTTCCAAAACTGTTGTAATACGTGATATGCGCTTCACGTGCTCCTGCTGGGTGTTTGTTAGGTTCACATTTGGAACATGAATGTCAGTGCCCGCAGCTTTTGCTGTATCAATTTGTTGCAACAATCCTAACACCTGTCCATGTAAGTCAGAAAATGCTATTAGCTTCCCATTTGGACACAACCTCTTTCTATCAAGAAAAAAAGACAAAATGTTTCAGATTTGAGAATAAGAGCCTGCAAGGAGGTTATCAAGATAAAGAAAGAAATGAGCATGAATTGACACCAAGCCTGCTTTTTCAGCATTACTTATTACACCCTTTTTTTTAAAAATTGCACAGAAGAAACATAGCAAATGATGGGAAGGTAAGTGAGAACTGCACTATGCTCTTTGTGTCATTTACCTCCTGCTCTTTTTCAAGCTCATGGGCAAGTCGTTGACTCAGATTGGATGCAGCATGGTACATGTCATCCAGCACCTGATGTAATACAGCTCGCATATTGACCCGCCACAAATGTATTGACTTGCTTGCCACATGCTCTGTGGTTTTGGCAATTTCCTGCATGGTTTATTTTCATTCATTACCCAATGTCCATCTCCCAAGATGAGTTCTCAAAACTAATTCTACGGACCAGATATGACAAGCATCCTACAATTCTGCACCACAAACTTAACATAACTGCTCTTAGAGCATCTCCAGCAGAGCTCAGTATGTGACCCTAGAAAAATATTTCTCGCATCATAGTTATAGTTACTTTTTTCCAACCCCACTCATAAAACCGAAACTGGGATTGCAAATAGGTGGGAGACTACAAATAGCAACCACCTCGACCAATCCAACCCATCTAGCCAATCAGAAACAGGAAGCAGTCAATAAATATGATTTGACTGTGTTTATTAGACAGTTCCAGGGCTCCCCAGGGCTAGGAATGCTGTGCATTTTTCCAGGGTCACAGCAGTCTTCAAGTGGATTCACTAGATTTGACTGCTGTACCTCATCCAAGATTTCCAATGCAGGGTCACATGCTGAACGTTGGTGGAGATGCTCTTAGTCAAATGGAAGCGCAAAAGTAGTATCCACAAGGATGAAAAAAGGGAGTCATTTCTATACTTGAAGACAAGAGCTCAATATCTACTGGCTCAAAAAGATTGGAGAGAAAAGGTTACTGGTGCAAGAACAAGAGCATTGGAAAGATACAAATCCTTTCAGAGCAAAGGTGTCAGCTTTGCCACATCAAGACAGTAACACACCTGGACTTGTACATAGTGATCTTTGAGAAGCTGATACAGCAACTCCCTCACATCCTTAGGCACCATCGCTCTCTCTCCTATCTGTCAGCATATCCTCCCAACTTGTAATGCAACCAACCCAGAATGAACCATCACCACAGAACTTTACAAAACTTCTTTGCTTCATTCACATGCTAGAAAATCAATACATTAACCCATACCTGCTTCTGTTCTAATTGGCCCTTTAATGCCAGAAGCCTGAAGATGCGGCAACACTCCCGTCCATATCGCTGTAGTACAATGCCTTCAACCTGCAGTCAGAAAAAAACACAATGTTCCAGTGGGAAAAAGCATATAGACAAATGATCAACATTAGATGTCCTATGGTAATGATAATGAGTACAGCCAAAAATTGAACTGCAATCCAACAACAAAAATTAAGATACACTTGATCAGTGTCATCTTACCTCATTTTGTCGGAGAAGCTCAACGATTTTGTGTAAGTCTGGGGAAAGTCTTGTGAAGGAGTAATTTAGTTTTTTGCAAAACTGCAGCTTCATTTGTCAATCTCATGTGCTTTACTCCTGAGTGCCTACACTGCTTTCAGACTAGAAACAGAGTGAAATTATGTATAGACATCTCCCTATCTGTTCTCTAGCCTTCTTATTTCTGAGATACCATTACCTGTGCAAGAGCCCTAAACCCTAAATATAGGATGTGGATACTGACAACGTACTGATTGCCTTCTGCAAGTCCTGCTCTCTCCCCTGCTCTCGAGACATAACCAGCTGAATCAGAGGCCAGTTGTTGCAATCCTACTCGAAGACGCTCAACAGTCATCCCTTGACCCAATGGCAAATTCCGCACACTATTCATGATAGTGTCTGATGACACTGGAACTGCACTGTCAACAAATCACTTAAACCTCAAGCTAGGAAACATTGGTAAACCTGGACTAATTTGATTTAACCTCACCCCTGGTTTGATATGCAGTGGCATCCTCCAGATCTTCTCTTCAAAACCTAAGCATAGTTGTTTCCTTGTTCTTAATGAAGAACTAAGCACATAAACCAATTGTTGAGGAATGCCAATGTCCTAGAAACTTCAGAAACTTAGTGTGTATCCTGGAAATAAAGGTGGTCAAAGAAGGAGAGCAAACTTTAGACTGGCTAGCCCACTAATCTGGGCATGCCTGGGAGGATTTACAAGCCTTCACGTACTATACAAACAACTCCATGCAGGCATTGGTGGATATGGGCAAATAATATATGCTGGTTTCTTCTGCACCTTATCAAAGAGCCTTGGGGGATTTGCAGCTGTGTACCTGAACTGTGTTGCTTAGCAGAGGTTTCAAGCCTGCGTGTGGCATCAAGCATCCCCTCCAGGACTGTACCTGCCACAGAGTCTGCCCTTGATCTCACGAAAGCCACACACACCTGCCATTCCCAATCCAAACTGATCAAGAACCCCCAAGTTCAAAGATCTTTGTTGTTCACAGTGCTGATGTGATCAGTAGGAACACTATTCCTTAGGGTTTAAGACATTCAGACATTCCCATAGTCTAGATCATTATTGGTGAAGAGAAGCAATCTGTGATGGACAGCAGGAAGGGTGGGTCAATTTGAGATTGAGCTTTGGTGCTTTGTTACCTGATGTCTCAACCTCCGTATAAACTCTTCATAGTTCACACGCCATAGGACCTCTTTTTCATCCACAGCAGCAGCAGTCTTTGTGTCCATTTGAAGAGCCTCTCGTTTCCTCTGCATGCATCAACAATAGAAGCTGTCACAGCTCAGCCCATTTCAACCAAAAATTCAATTTGACATTGGAGAGGACTGTACTTTATCTTGCAGACTGCCATTCAGCTTAAACCTTAGTCTTTGGATTCTGAGGAAGTTTGAAGCAGTATGACTGACCCCAAAGAAAAAGTCAGTACAGAATCCACTGTAAGAAGGAAAACATGTGGCTCCTCCACCTTAAGCATAGAACAAGCTTCCCTAACCTTTTGACCAATAGGGGTGGTATCACCCATTTCCATGTCTGTTCCGCCCATGTTAATTAAGGAGACTGGGACTTGAAATCTCTCTGCATCCGTTGGAGCTGCTGCTGACATTACTCGTTGCTCCTCTCCAATTGCTCCATTGGCAGCTATTAAAGATGCTCCTCGACCACGCTGTTTAGAGATACACCACAGAAATGTTTTGGAAACTGGAGTCTTTTGTACAAGTAATCACAAAAGTTCTTCAAATTGCACTTCAAAGTGGACCCCAGAGTTTGCAGTAATTATAAGAAACATCGGATCAAAAAGCATGTATCAATGTACTAGGCAAATAATGGCAGGACAATAGCAAGCTACTGGTATCTTCTATACAGCTATTACAGAGTTCTGCTCCACAAAATTTTCTACTATCTTCTTATGTACAGCTCCTTGTAATTTCTTTGGTGTTGATCAGAATTTGTAAGAGAAAGCAAATCTTCTCTTGTTTTGTTTTTCACATCTCTATATTCAGAGGCTGCAGATCTATGTCAAAAAGAAAACACAACACCTATGCAAGACCAAGTTCCATTTGCTCCTATGCCACTCACTATCTAGTCATGGCATCTGCCCCAATGCGGTCTTCTTTAGAGGCCAAAAGTTCAAGCCAGGATGCTTACTGCAGAACCGCGTGGGGTCTTTTTGGGAGGCTCCACAGCAATCTTTGGATGCAAAGATGGTTCAGGTGCTGGGCAACGCTCAACATAGTGGTTAGACAGCAGCTTTCCAAAGCAATCCTTCACAGCAGTTGCCACCTCTCCCACCGCTGTTTATTCAAACACACAAAACAGAAAAATAGTCAAAAGGGGCATGACCCATTTGCTACTCCTCAATGTTGCCAAAAGGTACTCAACAACCATGTCCAGGAATTCAAAGAAATTGTTTAAAATCAATGGAACATTCAGACAAAATCAGTACACATGGTTACCTTTGCCTCCACGTGCAGCAGCCCGTTGAATAAGCTGCTCCAATGTCAGTCGTCCATGTTCAAGGAGCCCCTCAATGAGCGCCTCTGCCTGATCACCCAAATAACATTTCCGCATGATGAAAATTCAATCTACACATCCCATTTTTTTCCTTGACCATATACCACAAATACAAACAACAGAGACATGAGATAAATTGGGAATGATGACAGATGAATTTATGAGAATACCTGATCACCAACATCTTCCTTGACAAGTACCAAAAACTTTGGGAAGCGCAAACGGTGCAGAATGTTGTCAGTTAAAGCAATGTAGGAAGTTGATACCCTCTGAGGTGCAGACCCAACACCTGGAACCAACAATTCCTCTCACCACAGATTAGAGAGGATAAAGGTGGAAGAAGAACTTGAGGTTGAAGAACTTCCCACAAAAGAATATTTTCACCTTACTATTTTGCCAAAAAATCCACCATGATAATCTCAGCAATCAATCACAATCTGGACTGCATAGAAAACAGGAGGAGCACACATAGAAAACAACAATGTACCCTCATGCTCCACTTTGAATGCTTGGGCGCAATTGTGCTGAATAAGAACAAGAAGGCAATTGCGAAGCTGGGTTATGTTCATTCCTGTGTAGCGTGCAATTTCTGGGAGTGACAATTGCCCTCGGTACACCAAACTCTCACATACTTTCTGCAATCATCATTCAAACCCAAAACCCCAAGAAAATACCCATCACAAATTCAACAGCCCATTTCCTCCTCAAACCCTAGTGTCAGCAGATGTGAACTCTGTGTGTCTGTCTCTTCCCCCCCATGGGTTTAGGGTTTAAGGTTTAGGGATCATGAGAGTGGATTGAATTTTTCCTGCATTCATCAAAACACACAGAACCAGAGCAGCAATCTGAATGCCTGAAGCAAAAATTGGTGCCTGTAAGAAGACTACAGAAATCTGACGGCTTCTTCAGACTTACTTTCCTGGTAAAGATTTCCAAGGCTTTTCAGCTGTGGGATTCTTCTGCTCTCGTTAGAGCTACCAGACTACTTGAAAGCCTTGAAGAGTGACTGGAAGTACTACGTGGGATTTTCCCCCTTTGTCTCCCTCTCTCTCTCTCTCTAGATGATCAAATGCTCCAGAAACAAACAATGCAGGGCACAACAATAAAAAATGGAAGAAAAATTAGACTTGAGAAGCAACAACCGAAGACCTAGTCTTCCAAGCTTTTTGTGGTTTTCTTTTCCCGTGGTGGACGAGGTTTCTATTCTAAACTACTTGCATGTCTTCTCTGCCCCTCTGCCTCTGGCAAAGCTCAATAGCCTGCTAGCCAGCGATTCAGAAAAAACCCTAAATGCATGCAGAGAGCACAAAGAGATGGACGATCACAATTGAAGAAGAAAGCAAAACCCAGAGAACACCCCATGGCAGAGAATCGAAACCTGAACAGATTCACCAAAGTGCGAGAAGATCAGCTCGCATGCCAGTTTCCTGCCAAACTGCGTTGCCATGCTTGTTGCTGCTGCCTCCTCCTCCTCCTTCTCCACCCCCAGTGGCTAGCTCGCTCTTCTGATCAATGTACCATTTCCCGAATTGTCTGTTTGTACAACACTATCTTCTTCTCCTCCTGTGTGTTTCTTCTCCTTGTTTCACATCTTGCTTCTTCTTCTTCTTCTTTTTCAGTCGTGTTCTTCTGGGTTTAGACTTCAGTCGTTAGGGCTTTCTCTCTCTCTCTCTCTTTTCTGATTTGCCTGCTCAGAGATATGCTGCCACTCCTTGTGCTTCTTCTTCAATTGCTTTCAATATAATCCTGCTCGTAATGTCCAAAGAAGAAGCATTGAGGTGGTAGCTTCGGCTTTTAAGTTTTATATTTCCCAGAGTTTGGAACCATGTCTCAAAAATTAGGGTTTCATGCACCCTTCTTCTTCTTTATTCATATTCAACTCAGATTCTCTAATCGTTCAAACACTCAAAATTAAATTTGGTAACATTCCATCTCTTCAGTGTCTGATTGATATACACTTCCTTTTTCTTCTTCTTCTTCTTCTTCTTATTTGTGGGGGTTGCACTTGGTGAATTGCATTAAAAAAATGGTGGGTTTCGGTTGTGGACAAAGTGGGGAGCAGGCAAAGGGTTTAGGGTTTAACATTTCTGCTGCTGCTACCCACCCTATCGCCCTGATCCATTTTCGTCAGTACTTACCGCAGCGGGGCGGGTATAAGAAATTGCATCGAAACCCCTTTCCGGGTATCAATCAGGGCATCAAAGCTGATAACCATGATCCTCGGCAAATCAAATGCCCGACTCTTATGTTGTATGTAATGATCACGGTTCTCAGTTTTTATTTTATTTTCAAATACCAAGAACCGACTGTTCTTTGAATCCGACGTTTTTCAACTGCTCAGATCCGACGACTATTTTTTTTATTTCGGCATTTTTCAAATACCCGGAACCGGAGGGTATTAACAAGCCCACAATACACACCTTGTTTGTTACTCACCCCCATAATTGTCTTTTCCTTTAACATCAAAACCGTGCTCTTTACCACAACAACTTGAACCAAAACCTAAGTAAATTCATTATACCCTAAACCTTTGGGTCTAGCCTAGTGTTGTTCTTCCAAAAAATAAATAAACAAATAAATAAATAAAATTAATTAAAAGTTTGAAACCACCCATAGATTGATCAAACTAATGAACCAAAAAAAAAAAAAAAAAAACAAAAAAAAAAAAAAAATAAAAAAAAAAAAAAAAAAAAAAAAAAGAAAAAAAAAAAAAAAAAAAAAAAAAAAAAAAAAATCCAATCTGAAAATATAATTATCACAATGAACATGTACTAGAAAAGGCATAAAACATTGGTTCAATATGAGAATCTAAAACTATTAATTAATTATTAAGACTTATTATGTAGGGGCAAAAGGGGGCCTTGTTGCTTAATACTAGGTGCACATGTGGAGGCTATCTTGAGAATATACCACCTGGAATTTGGATGCCTTACTTCTTCTTCTTCTTTTTAATTGCATGAATTTCTAAATTTTGATTGCCATCACAATTAAGGTCAATGGATTTTTTTTTAATTTTTTAATTTTTTTAAAAGATTTTTTTCAATGTAGCTCAATGTAGTTCAATTGCAAAGAAATCAAACTCATGCAAAAAGTTGCCTTTATATGAAACACATTTATAAATGATACAAATAATTTTATTCAATATTAAATTGAATGTACACACGATGTACATCATTAGGACTAAGTTTCTTTTTGACATATATTGTGATCATCCACAAATTTGAACACTCCAAAAAAAACACATCTCAAATACACCAATGAAGCATGCAAAATTAACACTCTCATCACAATGTGGGCCAAATTCCTAGCCATGTCTCCAACTTGCCAACCCTCCCCATTATAATCTTAAAGAATCACCCAACTACTCTAGCAACCACCAAATTTTTGCAATATTTTATTTCAATATCTAATGGAAAAAAAAAATTATTGTTTAGATCTCTTATATTATGTGCAATAGGGGTGAGAGATTACTTTAGAACTTTACAAGCTCCAATGGTTCCTTGTCTTTTGTTGTCAAATGTTTCTTAAATATATGTTTCTTAAATTGATTGTTTTGCTTGAATCTTAATCGGTGAGGGAAATTTCAAAAAGGAAGTTTATGGCAAGGGATCATACATACTTATGTGCACAAAATCATGATTTTTAAATTATTTTTAAGTTATTATTTTTTTCATGATCTACTATGATATTGTTATAGGAGGAATGAAATTATTTAGATTGTAACATGCAATAATTAAAATGGTTTTTCACACTTCACATTCATATTTGAAAAAATTGTTTGTTTCACTATTTTAAGGATTAATCAACAACGAAATCAACTAGGTAGGGCAAAATAATATATAGGGTATGTTATGTTTGTGAAAATTTTCAAGGACCAATGAAAATAGGAAAAAAGGACCATTATTTTCAATGCTCAATGGAGGAAGGTTATGTGTAGGTTTAAAGTTTTTTTTGTAAAGGCCAATGGGATTGCTAGATTTGATGGTTTGAATTTGTTTTTTTAATTTTTTTGGAATGAACTAATAGTTCAATGTGTAATAACTACAACTACTTATAAACATGGTTTTAACACATTACTTGGGCACTTTGTTTGTTTTTTTTTGTTGTAATAACCCTATTTAACATTTCATTTTACTTTTAACACCTCATTTAGGATTTCAAGTAACAAGCAACGTGGTGGTTGCCTCTAAAGCCAAAGTTTTTGCCCATGTCCTAGACAAGCTACCTCCACAATGAGCCAATATTGGCTTAGAAGTAGGAAGGGTTATTTAAAAAATGGTTATTTGACACTAGCAACTTAGTACATTACATAGTAAAAAAAATAGTAGCATGAATTACCTTACCCTAAGGTCAGTTTCATCATTAAATAATCCTCAAAATAATGAAATGAAATTTTGTGAAAATATGAAGTTGACATGTTGAAAATCATCATAATTATCATAGACACCATTTTGAATCATTTCACTATTCATATCACAATAGTATAGTAGATGATGGAAAATAATATAATTTCAAAATTAAAAAAAGAATTCATTTTTTGAAAAAAAAAATTATTTGTTTTATCAATGTGGAAACTAACCCTAGGCTACAATAATACATTGGTGCCATGTAGGTGAAAAAAAATTAATTTAGTAAATTTTAAATAAGTCCCATGCCTAACACTTCCCAACTATGTTTGCAATATTATTGGCCAAGTTGACTTGTTTCCAAGTAAGCAAAAACCTATACATTTGTAATTTTTAATATAATGTTAAGGTTTTAGATCTCAATTTAGGACATCTAAGGTGCAAAATTGATTGTGCAAGGAGCTAGTTGCATTTATGCCATACCAATGGAAAAGAAAGATGAAGGGAAATTAATTATGCTACTAACTTTACAAGCACCCTCATAGCAAGGCAATACTAGAGTTGAACCCTAAAATGGGGTTAACAATTGGAGATCAAACCCCATAAATTAGGAAAACTCTATGATCAATAGATCTAAACAAAATGCACCTTTGCATTCTAAATTTGTAATATATTCCAATATTATTTCTTTATAATGTTTAATGACATCACAATGATGTCAACATGAAGGTACTATTTCTACAAACATTAAAAATAGGCACAAAGAAAAAAATGATATGATAAATGGAAATATTATCATTCACCCATAATGGTGGTCAAACTTGTTGCACATTGATTACAAATGTTACAATGTTTTGAATGGGCAAGGGCCTACATATATGACCAAGTTCAATGAAGGAACAAAGACATGTTCATATTATTCATTTTGCACATCAAAAGTACAATATGATGTAACCGTAGACCACAACTAATTCATATAAACAATCGTGCACATTCATCAATAAGTAGAAATTTTAGTTCAAAAAAAATCACAAAGGTGAAATCAAATATGCAAAGGACTTTTGTTTACAGCAAAAATAAATAATAGAAAATTTAAGAACATTACATTGGAAGAACAATTATCAAACAATTTTACAAGCTGCAAAAAAAAAATTCAATTTAAAGGGTAATATTGTAAGGATATGTATCACATTATTGTGCTTGCATTCATTACACTTAAATCTATAGAACTTGTTGCCAAAAATAAGCAAACCTTTGAAAGTGGTTCAAAAAACTTTAATTTAAGCTTATTGCAAAAGGACACAAATTGTGGCCAACAATCAAATTGATTTAAAAATTGTGTACAACAAAGTTCAAAATTAAAACAAAATTATAAAGATGGACACAAAATTTTTGTAAAGTTTATTTCTTTATTTCAATGAAAAAAATTAATCTTTTTAAACATCTCAAGAGGTGATCTTTCTTAGAACATCTAAAAAAATTAAAAGAGACAATGTTTCTCTCCAAGAATCTACATCTTTAATACTAAGAAAAAAGTCAATGTTGTCCATTTTTGAAACCACCATTACCCTTTTTGTAAAGGCAATTTTGATTTTGAAATTGGCTGATACCCCTATTAAATGGACATTGTCCCATCAAAAGTCAATTGTTATTCAAAATACAATAGGGTTGTACCCTTAACAAAATAATAGAGTTGTCTTTGTTGGCAAGTGCCATAACCATAATAGTATTTTGGTGATGAAAATTTGAAAATTCATAACTTCCCTAAACAAAGTTTAGATTGAGCTTTTAAAAAGTCTTTCAAATAATTGTTAGAATTTTTTTTTCAATGTCATATCATTTGTCCTAATCAAATATGATTTGACTATTAAAATCATCGTAAAAGATGAAGTTTGGTAAGCAATTTGGTAGTGTTTGTTAACAATTTAATAAACAATTTAATAATCAATTCAACAGAAAATTTTGATGGTTCATAACTTCTTCAAATATATTTCGAATTGAATGTTTAAAAAATCTATTTTATAGCCCTTAGAAAAAAAATTCCAAAAATAAATCAATTGATAATCAAAATTTGAAGATATGTCATTTTCACTTTGAAAATGTCAAAAAAAAATGTTGAATAGATAATTTTTGAATTGTTTGATAGACATTTTGGTAGACATTTTCAATCATTTATGAATATTTTTAATAGTTTCAAAACTATTTTTTATAGTTATTTTTACAAAAAATTGTGGTTATTTTTGTAGTACCCTAGAACATTAATCAAAATTGTCCTTTTAACAATGGCCCCATGTGTATTTATAGGCCAGATTGTGGTTACATCATGCTTCTTTTTGGATCACAAGGTTGTTTTGCATTTCGTTTTTGCAAAACTTTAATGGGTGTTCTCACATATTCATTAAAAATAACCATGTGAAGGAAATACGTTCATTATGGTCTTGGTTTCATTTTAGTCTCAATTTCAATCAATCTTAGGATTTGATTTGAATTTTAGGTTTGGTTCATCTTTTTCTTTCTTTTCATCAAGAATTTATTATTTATCAATAGCATTCAACCTACACAGTGCATTTGACATCTTTAACGGGTTTGTTTATCCTCCTTTTGTTTGTCATAATCACCGTTTCGTCCTCCTCTTCTTTTTCATTCTAATTAACCCCCTCCTTTCATGTCATCTTGATCCCCCCCCCCCTTTTGTCATTCTCTTCTTCATCTTGATCCTCTCCCCATTCATTTGTTGTTGGTTACTATGTGTAGGTCATTGTAACCTTGTTGCACACATGACCTTTTACATGTGCCCCAACTAGCCTAACTCTAGCGTTTACTTGATTTAGTGTTGTAAAGTTCAATTTTACATAACCCAATGACAAACTTTGGAACCAACTTCGAAGTTGTGATGGAATTTGTCCTCTATTCCTTTAATTGTTGGTATGCATTTCTTGAAGTTTCTTTTGACATGCATTTCAACCATACATTGAATTGTTCTTTCAACCAAGTTAAGTGACTCAACTACTCTCCTTACATTATTTTCTTCATTTTTTGTTCTTTGATTTGTTTTTTGCTACAAAGTCTCCAAATATTCATTAGATGTCACAACATTTTTTGATAAGAAACCCAAGTTTCTCCCACCCCTATCATTTACAATGATGATTTTCATGTTGATATCTTGGAGTGGCACATCAACTCCATTTGTTCCTTCAACCCATAGAATTATAATGGTTATGTAGATCTATTTTACATCTTCCTAAGAATCACACATCCCCTATTCACTAGTAAGAACAAATGCTTTAGCAAATGATTCAAAGATGATACCTTTCTACGCATCATGAAGCCATAACTTCTTGACCTACAACTTCCATCAACATTTGAATGTGATGGCATATGGTGATTACATTTAGCATCTCCCATGTCAACAAACCTTTACAATTGTATTGAATGAACAAAGGAGATGTGAAGGTTCATTGTTGTGTTAGGTTTAAAAACTTTTTAACAATTCTTTCATTCATCTTGTGATTCTAGTACTTAGATTTCCATTCTTGTTGTTTGGCCACACAACTAGCCTCATCAACAATGTCATCCCACCTTTCATGGCAAAACCACCCAAGGATCTATTCATTGTACATCAACATAATCATTTTCTTGGGTTTTTCTAACCACACAAGCAACACATGAACATTTCACATTTGATTGAAGGAACTATTAATAATAATATGATGTTCACTACATAGACACAAATATAATTATATTGTGAACAACATAATTGATAGCTCATGCATAACACTGTTTTAGACATCCTTAATAAATGGGTCCAAACATGATAAAGTAAACAACTCTTTATCTTAATCAATGGTTTTTTCAAAAAGTAGAAGAAAATATATTTGGTAGGATTTAAAGCATCAAGTACTTCCTTTTTTGAAAATAAAAATAAATTCATGATTTTATACAATACTTTGTTCTAGGGACTTTCAATATAGTCTCAAGGTTATGGGACTTTGTTTCTTTTCCCAATTGGGCATCAAAAAACATATAAAAGCATGTTTGAATGAATATTGCATTTTGACACTTGAAACCTACTTGATACCTTTAAAAAGTCCTCCTATAACTAGGATGAAATTGTAATTATGTGAACATCATACATATGTAAGTCTTATTATATATTTTCCTCTACTATGATCTTTCATGGACCTCTTTGTGATCTATTTGTTTGGAATAAACAACAAATGAAGGGAAATGTATCACCTTGAACTACCCCTTCAAACCATAATTATTTATTTTCAAATTTAAAAGCTAGTACTCATAATCAATGTTTTTCTTTGTGATTAAATTTCATCACTTGGTGAAAGGGTTGTGAATTTAAAAAAAGGTTGTGAAGACCACAAAGGATTTGTTTGAAAACTTTTGACCAAAGTAGCCAAATTTCAAGGTAGAAAGTTCTCAGCCATATTTAAACATTGATTTTAGCTTGTCACTAGAACATCTTGGGATTCCTAAAACTTTGAACTTAGGGTTTTAACTTGTAGCCAAATTTAGGTATGCCCCCTTTACCTCAAGAAATTGAAAAAAAAATCACAACAACTAAGAAGAATGAGTGTACCCAAAAAAAAAAATATCTATATGTATTTTGCTTCTATGAATTGACTTTTTGTGCATATTGATAAAGATCCCCAATTTTGCATCAAGTAGACTACCATCTATAATCGTTACCATGCAATTACCAAATGACATATATTGTAGTACCTTTTTAGGTTTGGCATTAGTGTGCCAAATAATTAGTATAATTTGAAAATTTTAATTCAATGCTTGAAGTTTTGATTTTGAAAATTTTGACAAATAAGGAGTAAATTCAATAATATTACTAATGTTTTCATCAATTTCATGTTGTGTTTTTGGTTGGATTAATGAAAGGCTTCCTTAGTTTGTTGAGTTGGTCATGGATTCAAATCTGGCCGCCTTGATTGAATTTTCAAGATTTTTAAGATTCAACATTGTTTTTTTCTGAAAAATTTGGCAAAAGTGCAAATAATATAAATTGTGCCAAACTTGAAATGGTACTACGATACTAGTTAATGAACAATATAGACAACCAATAAACATTAACATAGATTTAAATGTCAATAATGCATAGTAACATTTACTTGGAACAAGTTTCTTGGTATGATATATAATTACAGTAGAAGCTCTATAAACTGATCCCCCCAAATTTTATAACCTCTCAAATTTTATCACTCCAGCCCGGTCCATCAATGGGACTAGGTAAAAATTTTATATTCTTATAACTTATCACTTTTCCTCTTTCCCAACAATTTTATAATTTTATAATTCATGTGGATCTGACCGGATTAATCAAGTATTGTATTGACAAGAAGGCTCTAGAACATTCCGTTACTTTCCAAGGGGTCTCCGCGACCTTATGCAAAGTGTAGCTTAGATATGTACCGTGTATATATAGTTTAGGGCAAAGTGTGAAGTGCGCTGGAGGGACAATACTCCGGTTACAAGCAGGTTCGGAAAAAAAGTGTTGGACTTCAGATGTTTTTCACCCTTTTTCTTTACCAAAGACGGGTTGCCTTGATGATAAAAAATGCAAAGAAAATGGGAAAAAAGAACAGCCTGCAGCTTTTGAACCCTGTGCCTCACAGTTCCAAACTCTCCCATAACTTATGACCTTTCAAACTTTATCACTGGCTGCCGGTCCCTAGGTGATAAAATTATAAAGGTTCTACTGTAGTCGAAATTCCAAAGTGATCACAATGAACTTGAGATGATGAGATTAAAATAAGAAAACAATTAATGTTTCTAACCCCTATTACTACTTGGTTTGAATTGTTATTCACCTTGTTGACATCTTCCACACATATAAGCATTGTCTATTGACCAAAAGTTTGAGAATAATTTTGGCCAGTTGTTCAAATAGACATGACATGGTAATTTCATGCTAGTTGTAATGTTGAGGTCACATTTAGCACATCAACTTCACCATAAGAGCAGATGCAAAACTAAAAAAATTTAATTAAAAAAATTTAATTAAAAATTTAAACATTTCACTTAATAAAATAGAATTTGGTCGCATGTACTTTGATGTTCATATGATTAAAATTGCTATTGCAAGTAAATTGTCTTTCACATGCAACCAAAGTTTCAATTGCATGCAATTAATTAAATGTGAACAAAATTATCAAATTTTTTAAACACATGACCGAAGTTGTGGTTGGACATTCAAAATTGAACAAATGTGATGAAGATTTTGGTTACATGTTAATATTTTTTACATGTAATGAAAATTTTGGTTGTATGCAATTTTTTTAATGGCTATTGAAATTTTAGCCACATGTAAAAACCGAAATTGTGGTTGCACATTCAAAATTGAACAAATGTGACAAAGATTTTGGTCATGTGTTAATATTTTTTACATGTAACGAAAATTTTGGTTCTATGCAATTTTTTTTCATGGCTATTGAAATTTTGGCCACATGTAAAAATTTTACATGTGATTGCAAGTTTGCTTTTTTACATGCAACCAAAACGTCACACCAAAATTTCAGTCATTTTTACATGTGATAAAAATTTGAAAAATTCAATTTGAACATAATTCACTTGTTCAAACCAATTTGTGAATATACTCACAACTCTTTGATGATCTAGAGATTCAAAATAGGAAGCACATCTTAGAAGTTTTTGGAATAACCTTAAACTTTCACATTCAGTTCCTTTGTTAAGGGAATCATTTTCTCCCTTTCTCCTTGCCATGCCTTGGGGTGTGTTGTTGGCTTGCTTTTTGGATTTGGCCCCACATTGGTCATAGGCCCAAGGCTAGAGTTGTGGACACTTTTTGATTTAATTTTTTGTCTAACATTGTCATATGTAACATTGATGCATGAACAAAAAAAAACAATACGATTTAATGTTTGCACAATTCTTTTGCAAGGTCTATCCATATGTACAACAAAACATATCAACTAAAAACGAACAAGATTGTGTATGTTAATTATTTTCCATTAATTTCATAGCATTGATTGATTAATGTTCTCAAAGTATGGCCAGTTCACATGGACTAGTATTGTTGGTTAGTAGTTGTTATGTTATTTGGTTAATGATATATCTTGAATATTCTTTTCTACTTTCATATCCATTTTTGCTTTTACCATCCCATGTTCATTCATGGTTTTAACGCCTTCATCAAGGTTGATAACACATGTACATCACAACACGGAGGTACATTAGGAATGGCATGTCACACATTCACACTTAGAAAAGAAAAAATTCATTATATTTAAGCTTTAAACCTTGAGGAGGACATACAAGTTAAAGGAAACATGTGTTCTTTATCGTCCAAACTCCGACATATTGCCATATAGATAAACAAAATCTTATACTATTTTAATATAACAAACAACCTTAAGTAAAAGTGGACAAAATTGTATAAAGTAAAACAAAACAAGGATGCTCATAAAACCTCATTGGTAAAGTCCCGAGTGTTGACATATTTTCTTACCTTATGTAAAAGTTCTGACTCTCTACCTTCAATTCTCTTTTCAAGAAATAGATGAATGCTTGTTCTATCTTTCATGGACCGCACACTATTCATTGAACTTTTGTAAAGAAACTGCAAATGTCAGTTGTACACGCATGCTGTCAATGGTCAGTGATGGTTGCACCCCATACAGCATCTCCACCAACAGCACAATAATGACCTGTAACTTGCAATTTGCATGAAATTCAAGCCTCAAATGGCATGAATTTGAATTTGGACCTTAAAACATGCATTGGATCCAGCACTCTCCTAAAGGGCCAGTAAAGAAATATAATTGCCTTGGATTGGCCAGTCACAATAATTGGTCAATATGATGGCATTAAATGATCCCTCACTCTCTGCTGTCCACTCACATTCATGGGTGTACATGATTTTGGGTGTGGTAAACACTAATAGAGGCCCACATACCAATGCTCTCAAGACCACCCCCCGCTATGAACCCTCTAACTTGCTTGATTCATGAATGCAACAACCTCTATACGAATAGACTTGTTCAACATACCTAACATCGGACCAGCAGACAGAAATTGCCGAAGCAAATACACTGTGTAAGATATACACAGAGGAGAAAACATTAATTGAAAGGAATACAGCAATCTACTTCAATGGCTTAAGGCACTTGATTTGCTGAGTCCTATCAGCCTGATGAAAGTAATCCTCTTGATGCCTATTCCATCAAGTCACAACACTTTTACTTTTACACTGTGAAAGCTTTGACAACTGTTTAGACAAAGCCAGATTTATCCTCTGGAAGACTCCAGGTTCCCAGAAAAGAGGCAGCAAAAGTAATTGTCACCATTGTCAGAAAAGTATGGAATGATATGGGAAAAAAAATTTGTGAAAATATGAACTTACAACAATAAAAAGTGTCAGATGTGACATCTCATGTTGCTTCAGATTCTTCCCATTCTAGCACTTCTACTCCCTTGTCATCTGCCTCCACTTGTGTTGTAGTTAGGTCCAATGGAGCATCAAGTGGTGGAGGCACCTGTCAGACACCCATTGAAATGCATCATAGTCAAATGGTAGGGAAAACTGCTTGTCTTCATTGAGATGTCTTGCTCACTGCATCACTAATGGTGAACTGATGTGAAAGTGACCATCTTCCATACAGGACCAGGAGAAACAAGGAATTTAGAGGAAGAGAGGATTGGAATACCACGTGGCGGATAAGTGGCCAGTCGATCCCTCTCAAAAATGGGTGTGCTTTTATGTCATTGGCACCTCTGCGTGACCCAAGCCTTTTGCTTGGATCTCTCTGTAACAGTGCTCTCATGAAATGCCTCACTACCAAACTTACCTGCAAACATCCAATTTAGGATTCTCTTTTCACTTCCACTGTGTTACATGATTCCATATGACTAGTATCCTCAAGAGTCTTTTGCTACCTCAAACAACACTCTTTCTCCTCCTGCCATGAGCTTCTTAAGTCCCATGTCTTAAACTCACATCTGGAGTTGGACAGCACATCTTCCCCAAGATCATGTGGACAACTCCCAAAAAATGCTTCTGGATTTTGGGCATAAGCAAAGATTCCAGTGACCCCATTGGGCTGTCACCAGCTGTGCTGACTTTCACTGCATTGTTCTAGGATAATGAGTGATTTCAAAGTAAAGATGGCAACACACAATTTCAACACTTACAGGGATGCTAGCAGGAAAAGTAAGATCTTTCTCCAAAATATTTGTGAATGTCTTTTGGCGGTTGCGACCTCGGAAGGGAGTGCGCCCATAAAGCATCTCATACATCAGAATACCTGCCACACATTTTTGGAGTGACTTTACTCTTCTATGTCATAATACAAGCCTTTTAGGAGAATCTACATTTCTGCTGCAGACATGAAGGCTGAGCATAGTCATGAGGGAAAAAAAAGACACATACCAAGAGCCCACCAATCCACTGCACTACTGTGCCCTTGTCCTGTAATGATTTCCTGCAATCCCATGAGCACATAAGAAATTGAAAAGAAGTCTGATGTACCTATGTTTGAAGCAATATTTGGTGAAGGGAAATCCAGATAGAGAGATCAGATTGGAGAGACTTACAGGGGCAATGTACTCTTCAGTTCCGACAAAGGAGTTGCTAGGTGTAACAGGTTCTGCAACAAATACAGGGAGTTGTGGAGCCTTGTGTTTCCTACTCCGACCAGGAGGAACCTCTGGAATAACAATCTGCACCATAATTGCTCCCAGCCATATTAGTAACTATTGTAAGCAAGCTACCTCCAGATAAGCCAAAACTACAATTTGGAGCTAAGTGGAAGCTCATTACTCCAGCAAAGGACAAAAGCAAATTTACTTAAGTCCCAAACATCTCTGTGTTACTGCAATGACTCACTCTACATTTTAACATAAAGCACTCAGTGCATTCTTTAGTGTAGTTCCAGGTTGTCTTAGATGGCAGAACCTGCTCTATGCAAGGCAGCCCTATATGGAGGCACCTTATGTGTGTATGAAGGTGCCTCACATGCATAAGGTGCCTCTCTACAGCAGCTGCCTCACTCTTTATGCTGGGTAATGCCCTGACAGCAAGGCATTACACCCTCAGTGTTCAGGGCGAAATTCCCTGTTGTCAGGGCATTACCTTACACATTCAATTGTTGCAGAGGTATTGAAGATTGGATTACAAGAAAATCAAAGAGGAAGTGAACCTGTGGTCTTGAGGTAGTCAGAAACGATAAGTCAAAATCTGTAAGTTGTATATGTCCATTTGCTTGAAGAAGAACATTCTCCGGTTTCAAGTCTCTGTATACCACCCCTGCACCCCAATTCTCTTTAACAACACTATTCATGAACTAGTCCCCACAATCTTGAGGTGTTGCAATAGTTATTTCCCATAGCAACATGCACAGCCACTAACTCAAGCAAAAATAAGTTGTGATTATCTAGACCAAGAAATTCCTTCCTGGAGTACGAAAAAGATGAATGGCCTAGAATGCTAGTGACCATACCCACACAATGCAAATACTCCAGAGCTATGACAATTTCAGCAGCAAAAAAACGGGCAATTTCCTCTGAGAAAACTTTTCGTGGTTGCCTTTCAAGAAGAAGGAAAAGCTCTCCACCCGGGCAAAAATCCGTTATCAAACAAATGTGGGTTTGAGTCTGCACATTCCAACTTTACATAAGCCAATGATATTCCACCCATTCCACCTACTTTAGCTTTCAGAATGAAATGAACATGCAAGTAGACATATAAACATAAACAGCTATGAAGAACAAATTATTTGGCACCTGGAAGGAAGCATATAAAGTGGGCAGGAATGGGTGGTCCATTATTGCCAAGATCTCCCTCTCTGCCCTTGCTCTATGCACCTGTTAGAATACATAAACAGCCTTCAGTTTTTTTAGAGCTCTCTACAGTTTGAAGTAGAAGGCAATATGTAAACAGAAACTTGAAACATAAGAATGTTTGTTTGGAATGCAGCTGCAAGTGTAGACTAGAAAGATGATTGTGAATCTCATATGTTACTTGCCACAAGACCTGTCCCTAACCTCTGTATCTGATCTGCAGTGTGAGAATGTACCTTATTCCGACTTAACATCATGCTTTTCTCCATAGCCTTCATGGCAAATACTTCACCCGTCTCTCGTAACTCCACCAAGTGTACACTTCACAAATTTCAATGGGAATCTCTGGTTACTATTGGTATACAATGGAAACTGGCACAAGATCTCAAATGTAGAACAGTCAGGACATCATTTTGTCACAGGGCACTCACACAGAACCTTCTGCCAAATTCAGTATGGACAGCAGTATCTGGAAATGGACAGTCTCAAGCTTACAAATGGTAACTCTCTTGCTGTATGTACCAGTGCTTGAAAAACTATGACATTTTAAGAAATATTACAAGGTATCCATGTTTATTTCATTTCATAGTCACCTTCCAGTATCTCCACATCCAAGAGGTTTGATTGGTCGAAAATCCTTCAATCCCAAATTTTGACCCTTGCTCCTCACCTATGGAGCCAACCACAAAAGTTATCAGTCACAACCTATGGCTATTCTCACAGAGCTAAATTCTCTCATGTAGCACTGCAATGAAAAGACTAAAGCTTGATGCAGGCGCTATTGTATGGAAATGAATTTTTGAACAAGAAAATGAAATGTGCAAAGCCATTATACCTCATTGATGGCAGCCCAAGACTTGGATTGTTTACTGTGAGGCTTTGGAGATACACTTAATGAATGCTTTGCCCATAAGTCCTCTGGTTTCTGCCAACCATGATAAAGGTGGTGAACACAACCACATATTTACAAATGGAAAAATACAAGTTGACAAAGTAGAAGAGCATGTATTAGCAACCAGTAACAAAAAAAGGTTCATCAATACCATATTTGCATCTGGAAGCTCACGCATTGCTCCATCAATGTCCTTTGCTGTCTCACGCACCTGAAGGATTACAACCAGTTGCATGTGTTCACACCAGTCTAACTGCAATCTTACTGCAGCAGTAGCTTGTACCAAAAAAGGCACTGAATTTGTCAAATCAATGTCAAAATACTGAAAAGTTGATCAAATTGTAGAAGGGGTAACTTGTTAATTTGGACAGTCGGGTCAGTGAATTGACTTTTGGCTTCATCAGTATCATCTGGCAGTGGATAAGGCTAGAAAGAGACTCAAATTTCATGTCATCCAACTCTGAAACAGGAAACATATGTGAAGAAAAAGGGCTAAATAAAAAGCATAATTGAGAGCACTGTCAGTGTTAACACTGCAAGGGCAATGGTGTGGGAATACCAAGAGAAGAAGACTTTCAGAGAAGATGGTAAGATGAAGGGTGAAAATGAAGGCCCACCACTTTGCTGCCATCTTTCTCTGTCTTTTCAGAAAGACGCTTGGTTTCAGGCTCTACATATTCACTCCCATCAAGTTGAACTCCAATAAAGTATTGCAGCTCCCCCTGTAAAGATCCTAACAGTCTTGTCAAGTAGGTCATGTTGAATCATGTGTTTTCACAAGGCACTCTATCTTGGCATCACTTCAACAGCAGTGATTAACAAGTGATGTTTGAAGCCTGACTGAGCACTATTTGAGTTCAAATGTCTATATTGATGTAATGCACACCACACACCCTGTATGTAACACCTAAGTCATCAGATCAAGAACTTCATCTTCAGCCCAATGAATCAGATCGTTCTGTGTGACCAAGGATGAAACTCACATTCTGGTCACGCATAGCCTGCAAGTGAAAGAGGTTCCAAAATGGCCTTCCTGCACCCACAAGAACATGAACAAGAAATGAGCATGGTTTCTGGAGCACTTTTATTGAACAACTCTCCATTACATGACTACTTACCTCTCTTCCATCCCTGCTGCATACATAAATAGTGGGGAACACAAAGGAAATAGTTCTATATCTGAGCAACTGAAGGTGACATGCATTAAAAGTCGCACAAGAGCTCAGAAATAATCAGCATTCAGTTTGGTGGAAACCAATATTGGCTGCCATGGGCTTCAACTAATATGTATGCTAAATCCAAAGTAAAAGTGATTTGGCCACCAGAGACTTGTTGGAACCTCTATAGCACAGGTTTCTAACACTCCAGGGCAGTTGATGTCAAGGCTTCAGAACATAGCAAGACCAAGGCATTCCACCACTCATATTTTGAGATGCCAGGTCCTGAACATTGTATCCAGCCCAAATAAACCTTCCACAGCACCAGCAGCTGGTGGACCAAAAGAATTGCTGTATATACATCTGAACTGAAAATGGAATAAAACAGAAGTGGGGCACATAAAATGAGTACCACTCTTAGTGTAGTTGAGCAATTGCACAGTGATGTCTTTTCGGGCAGATATGGCATCACGGATCTGCTGGACTGTGTTCTGATCTGTATCTGGTCCTTGCAAAAACCTGAAATTTAAAAATAGTATGACTCCATGCCAAACAGTGTTTGCAAAGAAAGTGAAGAAACTGGTTGCAGTTGAGTGGAGTGTCAAATGACTGTTGATTTACTCTTTCATCTAAAGAAGTTTGAACAGGATATCTACAGAATTGAAGAGAAATCTCCATAACAACAATTTGACAATAGCATGACAATCATAACCTTATGAGAGTTACTCACAAAGTGTCAGACCATCACCTGCTACTTGTGATGAATAGCAGGGTTGAGATGCCATGACTACCCACTGACTTCATCAGTTTCCAATGGGTTGGGTAGATAAGTACATAATTTAATCCACTGAAATTTTCAAGCAAATGACCATACAATATCTGTGTCCCCGATTTCTATCACATTTCTGGAAGCAATGTGAAGACTCAATTTGAACATGACTGAAGTTGAAGTTATAATTGGGACGTCCGGGATTGAAAATCATCATCTGTAAACATGAATTTGCTTCATCTTTGTGTTGGTGTAGAGAACAAAAAACTCACAGGGATCAAAGAATACTTATGCTAACCATCAAAAAAAAACTACCAAAGAAGTGTCACAATGGGAACCTGAGACCAACTGACAAGGAAAACTTATTATCAACTTGAAGAAAACCATTAGTTGACTAGGGCTGTGACTACATCAAGGTGCAATTTGCCACATTCTGCAAGAACTCTGAATTAGGCACCTTGTGCCAGAAAAAGTACTTGGATGGGTGACCAACTAAGCCTTTTGATGGTGCCACCATGTACCCCACCTCCTGAAGGAAGTAGTCAGTACAGCTAAAGGAAGAGGCTCTCAAGCAAATCAGCTTCAGTTTGTGTTGAAGTTTCTAATGTTTTACTGTTGACTAGGACCTTGCCATAGAAAATATGCTGGAGTAAAAAAAAGATCTGATCATCAGAGGTAAGATACCTGCAATTCCTTAAAAGAATCCCTGTACAAAGAAATATCTATACCCGATAGGCTGACATTATTTATCTTGGGCCTGTAGTGTTAAAAAAATAATTATAGTCCTTCACTGTAGCAAAATTGAATTTGGTTCCTTTTTCCTTGGTGAGAGGAAGTCCTTGTAAAATTGTACTCATAAAGTGGAGCATCACTTGGTAATAGGCACAAACCTGCAGTTTCTTCCCAGAATCTCCTCTCGAGAGTATTCTGTCAACTCCAAGAACTCATCTGAGGCAAAAATCTGCAAGACAAAGAAAATGTTCCAGTTGTTACAATGTGTACCAGCATCAAAAGAACTCACACTATTACTATCCTTTCATAAAGATTCATCTGACACAAATATATGAAGGAAACAAGACAGAGATCATTATGCTATTAATAAAACATCCTCTAGCTCCAAGGAGCAGATTGTGAGGGGGCTATAACATCTGCAAACTTGTCATTACAGATTAAGAAGAATGATGATCCCAGGGAAATTTGTAAACTTTACAATAGGGTTATCTGGAAGTCGAGGATCTGTAATGACAAAATTTTTGGCAATTCGTTCCAGAGTTGTGGCCAAATCAATGCCCCGTCTTATGTCCTTGTTCCTCTCTGCATCATCAAAGCTCTCTGGCTTGTCGTCGCTTAACATTAGTAACTCTGGATCAATATCCTCTTCCTGCAGCACTGGTTGCTTAGCCAACCTGAACAAGTTGGCAATCAGCTTCAGGTCAAGTATGAGAGATTTCAACCAAATTGAGCTCGTCAGTTGAATACAACATTGCATAATAGCATGCATACATGACACACACTAGATTACGTACATAGACTTCAGATACCTTTTCTAGCAATCACACTGAGAGAATCTGAACGACAATGGTAAGGAACTTGTAACAATATTGAACCAGGTTTAGAAAAAAAAAGTTTTGGAAAAGTGGATGTACCCAAGTAGTGACAAAAACCCAGAGGACCGCCGATGTCTTCGTTGACCAGCTTCACTGTGAGAAACACCTTCCAAAACATTTGCAAACTTGGACTCACTTTTTGATTTTGGAAACTTTTCTGTTGATGCATGCTGAATTCCATCAGGCTGAGAAGACAGTGAAGCATGCCCTAAGGCAGTGCCTGCCCCTTGTTGTGACACCGGTGCTGCCACCACATTCCCAGCATTTTTAATAGACAAGTCTTCCTCAATGATTTTTGATGGAGTATGGGAATTGGATTCCTTGATGGAGGGATGTGGATACTTGAATACCCCAACCAAATCTGTGACTGACTCAGTTGCTTTCTCCTGCAGCCTTGCTGTTTCACAACACAATCCAGACCACATGTCATGGCCTGTATTTGTTGCTGTCCCTTACCCCATGTGCAAACTTTGGTACAGTCAAATGAAATCATTGATTCCCAAACACTTCTCCAACAATTACCCCCAAGAATAGGGACATACAAAATTGAGAGAGATTTGCTCATTTTATCCCATGAAAGACAATCTGAAAAGACAACAACCAACACATGAAGGAGCAAAAGTCAACTGTCCATCCAGAGCACAAAGGTAAGAAAGTCAATGATCATGATAGGATGAAGGGAAAACTGACCATCATATCTGATTAGGGATTCTGGCAGACCATTTGGGCGCAGAGCCTTCTCTTTTTTGCCTTCTGTGTGCTTGCTCACCTCCACCTGCATTCTGCTCCCCTTCCACATCCATTTCTACTCAATTATTTTTTTCTCTCTTGGTAGCATTACTGTATAAGGGAGTAAAAAGAGGAGTTTAGCACTTCATAGGAAGTTGTTGGAGTTCCACCTTTTCCTCTGTAGAATGTACCTGCTCTCTAACTAAGTGTTTTTTGATAGCCGAATGACAAAACAAGTATCAACTCACACAAGTCTCAATTTATCCACAACCCATAATCCATTTTCCAGCATGGATGGATCAATTTCTGGTGGATCTTATGAGTGCGCATAACATAATTGCAATGTTTGAAGACTAAGTGACTATCTTGGTGCTACTTTTGGTTGATTGTTCAATAACCACATAAGGGAAAGAAGAAAACATCTGGAGAAGGCTGGTGAGTGAGACAGGGAAAAAGAAAATGTTCACCAGCTAGACAGTTTTTGCACAATTGCTAAGGTGCTTTTTCTCTTGTTTGGTTCACAGAACAATGAGGAGTTGTCAAGTACAGTCCTATAGTATGTCAGAATGTTCTGGCCGGAAGCTGCCAGGATACAGCTCTTCTAATGGATGGTCTTCCAAGTCAAACAATATGGTGGCTATTAGCTTCAGGGACTAATAATGCTCACCCAATAAACTTGAGAATTTTTCCATCATCATCTTTGATAGGAGTGATGGTGAGAAGATTCCAAAAAGCTGATCCATCCTTTTTGTAGTTGAGCAAGCGCCCACAAAAGTTCCTCCCCATTCGCAATGCTTCCCGGATTTTCCTCACATCCTCTGGGTCTGTCTCAGGTCCTTGCAAAACCCGGCTATGACAATAGACCACCAAAAACATTTAGCAAACATAGTAAGAGTTTCCACCATAAGCTGATTTTCAAAACTCTCACATAATTTATATTCTCCAAGCATTGAATATGAATGAGACTTGATCAAAAGCATCTCTTTCCTTTGTGGATGTCCTAAAATTCCCAAGGGGACACAAAAAGCTCTGGACCTGAGAGGACACACCAGTTCCGACCAATGACTTCCTTTGGAGAGTATCCTGTCATGTTAAAAAATCCAGCACTTGCATAAAGTATTGGAAAATCAGGCTGTGTTGCATCAGAAACAACAAAAGTCTGTTGAAATGTAGATAAAGCATCCATAACATTCTGAGAAACACGTGGTATATTAGATGTCCCATCACTGCCTGCATCTGATGCTTCTGAAGTACGATAGGATGCTCCAGTAGTTGGGAGTGTGAGTGAAGTCCCTGATGTCCGGTAATCAGTGGACCTCTGGTCACCAGATCTACGATCCCCTGATTTGCGGATCCCCACTCCCTGTGTCCTTCCAGTGTGAGCATCTGACTTCAGCACTAGGCCCCATTCCCCAACCCGGTCTGCCATAACACTGTCTGTGATTTCCACCTTCTCCGACTGTGGATCTGCCTTGGATGTTATCTGCAGCATAAGAAAATTACACATCAATAACTTTAGCCTCCAGCATATCATTCAACACAGAAAGTCATTGTTTGGACCTTCTAGCCCTTGCACAGCTAGTTTGATACTTGTTGCATTTGTCATATCTTCTGGATGCTACAAGCAATCACCCTGTGATGAGACTGCATGTGCGGGAAATAATCAGTTGTGCAATTGAGACATCCCGATTCATCATCAGCAACAAAATGGGATAAAATATTAGTAGCATCGGTTTCTCTCAGAAGGGAACAAATTTTGATTTCTCATTTCAAAAGTCAAATTAATAAGAAAATGCTTCCAAGTACCAAACTCAGCACAAGCAAAGTACTAAGATCTGCAGATATACACAGGGTCTCATCACCTATTATGTGTCATGGAATGTATCAATAGAGGGACTTGATTCACCTTGAGGACATTGCTGTCCGAAGAGCTTTGAACATGTTTGCCTGCATCCAGTTTTTCATCGGCAGAAATTTCTGGCTCAGCACTTACCCCACCCCATGATTTTTCTAAAGAGAAAGGACCTTTCCCTTCCTCTTGGGGTCCACTCTGTTTCACGAGTGGCACCTCTCTAATTTTGGCATCTGTTTCTTCAGCTGCCTTCTGTGGCCCCAACTGTTCTTCATCCTGCTCCTCAACTGGTGGATTCCCAAAAACAGACCCCCCTGAAAGGTAGCGAGCACTTAGTGGAGCACCCCCAAATACTTCTATGGAGCCCCGCTGTGTCCGGGAGAGGTCTGGCCTAGGTGCAGGATTTCCCCAGCCTGACAATCCTGGGTGTGGTCGTGGAGCTGATCCCTGCCCAGACATACTTGATGAGGAAGTATCCACAGTGGGCATCACTCCTGATCTTCAATGAACTGTTGAGATGAAATCCGTCTGTAGAACAGTGGACTAAGTAATTCAAGAGATGGAAATAAAACCTATTCCCAGAGTATTGAGTATGAGGAACATGTGATTAATCACTGATGTTCATGAAGTGGACATCACTTTGTTGAATTTCCTTTGTCTAGGCAAACCATGGTTAAACTTGGACTGCTGTACAGGATTGCCCAAATGATGGACCAAGATGACTGGTGCCTGATATGAGATCTATCTTTTGGGCTAAGCAATAAAAGCTTATTGTGCTGCAAGTGAACATCAGGGGCTTGCAAATGAAAACAAAGTAACACTGAAATCAGAACCACAACACACACATAGACAGATTGTGTAGACCAACTGTATTTCTTCACACTTCCAGAAAGACTAGGCAGAGTCACATGAGTCTTGAAATGAATGCTTCACAGCAAACAACATAGCACAGAGTGCAGATTAGAAAACCGCGCACAAGATATCCTGCAAATCTTTCATATTTGCTACATCTTTGTACCTCCAAGAAACAAGAAGCATTCCACCCGGTCAAGGTTTCTCCATGAATCAGTGTAGAATGCTAAGAGGCAGGGCCTCTGAACACAGTTCCTAGGGTGTTTACCTTCTAGCAACCCTGGAAGTGCAAGGATTCAAGTAGAACGCCCATCAATTGAGTGCACATATCTGCATGTTGCAGCTCCAACTATTCCAACTTCTATTGACACCAGAAACATAGACTGCAAACAATTCAGAAAATGACACATCTGTAAAGGCCAGATTGAAAACTAAAGCCCATATCTTCCATAAGCAGGCTCATGCAAACTGACCATCACAACCTAATTCATCAGATATTGAGCAAGGTTGTGAAAATGCATATGATTCATGAGAAGCATTGTCTAATAAATGGCGTCCAAAGAGAATGAGATTACTAATTCTGCATCCTGCAACATTTATACTCAACAAAAGAAGATGGGTACCTTGTGTCTTGTTCCAAGGTGAGACTAGCAAGACTGAGAGGAAGGGTCTAAATGAAAACAAATCTGAAGTTATTATCTGCAGTAGAAATTCCAATTTCCTGACACAAAACTCAAGTATGAGAAAACCTACACACCAGATCCAAAGGGCCATGGAGTCAGATCAAGACATCAAATTCTCTAGACTTTGAAAAAATGTGACCTCAGTGACTCATGACAGAGCTATACACTCTGAAGTCTTGTTCAATCTACTGGTGCCACATGATCCACTTGCTGCTGTCTTTAGTCCCTTGTTTAGTTTGTAGCAGAAATAGGTCTGGGCATCCCAGCTTGGAAAACCTAACCTTTTTTCCCCAGGTGTGTTTTCAATCTCTTTTGAGAGTATTAGATGGACGGCAGAAGCTTTTTGTCCTCAATGCATTTGATCATGCAGTATGCCAAACTGTTCCTCTCCTTGACAATGACCTGATTCAGCATTGGCACTCTGCTTGCTGAGATCACAGTCTGGTAGGAGAACGATAAAATTTCTAGTTGGAGGCTTTTAACTCTATCAGCAGGTTTAAGAACAGTTAAAGATGCGAATGTCATTACTGCCTCCAGATGCAAACTTGCTGAACTGTTGCTCTGAACAGTCAACAAGGTGGCAAGTTGCTTGAATTCCAGAGAACCTGGGCAAAGGGAGGAGATGAGGAAAAAAAAGTGGATAGACGATGGACATGATTTACACATGCCACCATGATTGTGAGAATGCTGCACACAAGAAGCTAACCATCTAAGATGAGGACGACATTTCTCGGAATAAAAAAACCTTCGTCGTTGCAGGCGAGAAAAAAAGACAAGAAAAAAAGAGAGGAAAAAAATTTAAAGAAAGAATGTTACATCAACAGCAACAGAAGCAGCGGATGGACACACACACAGCGCAAAAGAAAGCGACGACACACCTAAAAGTGTACATCCCTGCAAACAAAGAAACAAAATGAAAGCGAGCAATAGACACAACAAAGACCGGATTACAAACAGTTTAAGAGCAAATGACAAGAGAAAAAACAGAGACAACAACAAAAGGAAAGCAAGTAGAAAGAAACGAGCCGCATAAAGCTGACACAGCGTCATCTCCTCCTCCTCCTCCTCATCACCCTAACTGCTACTGCTACTGCTACCGCTACCGCGAGGATGACAATAAGCTACTAAAACCAGGAGATTATAGAAGCTTGATAGCCTCAAAAAACTCAACAATTGAGCACAAACTCATACGAGCTATCCTTTCACACATACATACAAAGAGGCCAAGGAAAGCAAGAGGTAGATGAAGAATTCGACGAAAGCATTTGGCCGCTTGCAGACGACAAGAGAGAACCGAAAGAAAATGCTTCTCTCACCTGTATACCAAAGAAGAAGCAAAGGAAGAAGAAGAAACACCCCCGCCCCCCACGACGTTCCTTATACTTCGCCACAATGATCATCACCTGCCACCAAACTTCCGGCGTCTCAGACTGACGACAGCGTCAAGCGAACGAACAACACATTAAATCCACAAAAAACCTTGCAACGGATGCCACAACATTTAGCAATGTTGCTGCTCTTGTTTTTCTGCCGCAGCACTTGTGCAACAAGAGGAGAATTGGGAAGCAAGCACAGAATTGCAATGCAAAGGAGCAGCCCAGAAAGAGTGTATAGAGAGAGAGAGAGAGAGAGAGAGAGAGAGAGACGCACAAGGATAATAGGCTAAGTTAGAGAAGCTGGACAGGTGAGTAAAAGTTAGTTTGGCTAATGGAGTATTTGATAGGGTTTAATAATCCAGTGTGTTTTTTTTATTTGGCGATTTTTTTAAATTCAGAAAATGAAAAAAAAACACGATTTGGGTTATTTTGGGCGATTTTTAGGGAGTTTTTCGCCAATTTTGGAAATAAAAAGAATTATACTAGCCACATCTAGACCTAGTCACTTGTAGTAGGATTTCTGGTAACAGCACAGCTAGAACAGTCGCCATTTTAATGCTAATTTATGCTTTGGATCGTCGCCAGTGGACCTACTTGAGGAATTTGAAATTTAAAAAAAAAAAAATCCTTGAACTCTACTTCTCTTCATCTCAGTAAAATAAGAAATCTGCTAAGCCTATTTAGGTGCCTATTTTTTTAATACCTATGCCACCGGAATGTCAGCTGAAAACTAATTCTTTGCCTACTCACCTACCTAAGTTTGGTACCAGGGTTGGTAGTAGGGATTCACAGCGTGTTTTTTTTTTTTTTTTCAATTTTCTGATAAAAAAAATTGGCGAAATTTAACAGAAAATTTAGTAAAATTAGTCGAATTTGCACCAGGAAAAAAGAAAATTTCGAAAAATTTCCCAATTTATTGGTCAAAAATTGACGAAATTTCGCCAAAAAAGAAAATACTGCTAGGGAAGGGTATTTTCACCAGGAAAGTAGGTACCTAGCTAGCTACTAAGGTAGAATCTAGATAGGTGGTGAAAAGCACTAACATTATGGTTGTTAAGGCAGCCAGTACAAGAGAGTACTGCTGCAATTTTTTCCCCAGTCTGCCCTTTGTCCCATATTTTTTTCACCTTGCTATACCCCCATGTTATACATGTTTGGGGGTATGTTATACAGGTGCCCGGGGGTATGTAACATGTTTTCTGGCATGTTGTGAGTCCCTTGGCACATGCTACCTATCATGTTTCCATGCCCCTTGGTACTTGTAACATGGAAGGTTATGGGTGCAAAACATGACAAGGTGAAAAAATAATGGGGCAAAGGGCAGATTGAGGGAAAAAAATTTGCAGCAGTATTCCTGTACTGCTGTGGACAAATATAATGTTACGGGGTGAAAAGTGGCCAGAGTGAACCAGAACCCACCTGCAGACAGGACGTTAATTCAGCAATGGGTCCTTATTGCACACAGGACGTTAATTCAGCAATTGGTCCTTATTGCTCACAGGACGTTAATTCAGCAATAGGTCCTTATTGCAGACAGGGCAAAAGTTCCTTTTTTTCTTGTCTGCCCTTGGCCCAGTTCATCTCTTTTGAGAAAAAGATGGCTGATGCCCAGACACAAAATTTGGGTCCTGTTGTGCACACTTTGGGCGAGTAATAGACAGCAAGAGGTATAATATGTCACTGAGTGTACGTTATCTGCCCAAAGTCTGTATAATAAAACAAAAAAAATTGTGTCTGGGCAGCACCAATATTGTGTCTGTTCATCATCTCTAGACACATCTTGGTTGGGCAATTGGGCAGTCGGTCAGGGATATAAAAGAAGCAGACGATCATTTTTGTACAGTCTCCAATAAGGATCCATAGCTGATTTAACATCCTCCCAGCAGCACTCTATTCACTGGATGCCCCCCCCCATAAATGACTCAGTTGTGGATGAACCTTAACTCCAAGTTAATGTCTAGTTTCACCCTGGTAACCCATTCTGTAAGAAGTAGGTCTCATAAATAGGGTAAATAGTAGATATGAAGGGAAATAGGTGATTACTAGTGAAGTAGAAGGTTCATGGTTTATACATTATACATAGGTAATAACCAAGGCAACACAGCTAACCACCATGGTTAGCTAGGGAACTGGAACCCAACAGGAAATTGTTTGTTTGGTGATCACTTATCATCCATCCTTCATGGTGCAATGGTGGGTGTCCCTTTCACTCTGGCCCTGAAGAGTAAAATGCAAAATCATTTTTGTCACATGTGGAGATGAGTCTTGCAAAAAATGATTAATGTTTTGAAACAAAGGGGTCCAGCAACCTGCCTGCCCCAATCTGAATATTTCAGAATTTTAACAATACCTTTACCCTAAGGTCAAGTTTGTCATCAAGTAATCCTCAAAATAGTGAAATGAATTTTTTTGAAAATATGAAGTGAACATGTTGAAAATCATTGTTATTATAATTATAGGTTACACTCTAAATAATTTCAGTACTCATATGACAATATCATAGTAGATCATGCAAAATATATTAATTTCAAATTTTAAAAAGGAATTACATTTAAAAAATAATAATTATTCGTTTTGTCAATGTGGAAACTGACCTGAGACTACGGTAATCACTAAATATGCCAAAGTCCCCAAGTCAGTTTCAAAGTTCTCCTATGTTTTGAACTGGGTTCAATTTTTGAAAATTTAGGCAATTTGCTCTCTGATTTTTTTAGTAGTTTCAGCTGGCACTCTTAGGAATTAATTACCTAGTGTCAAACATGAGTAGTAAATTATGATACCCATTTGTGATAAGCATTCTGTTTATTGAAACCCGCTACAAAAAAAAAAATTCTTTTTTTTTTCCTGGTACCAAGCATCGGGTATCAAAGAAATTTTTTTATTTTAAAAAATCATCCCTTAGCCATGGCCTTTATACTACACACTCAAGAGCACCAGAAGCCCACATGGGTGGTCTTGTCTTATGTTAAAGTGGGTCATGTATACAGGTCGCTCGTACATTCTCGTTCGTTGATGATGCAAGTGTTGCATCTTTTCTACCCGATGTCTTTGAAGAGACCGAGTGTTGCCAATTTGATTCTTGCAGATTGTCCAGTATATGGCATCATCTGTCAATTACTCTCAGAGAATGTTCAAAGCAGACTAGACTGATTTTTTCCACTGTTATGATCGGGCAAGGCCAAATAACAACAAGGAATGGGCCCCTTGGTGAACAATTCTGCCACGCTCAAAACTACCAGGCATACCTGGCTACTGACCAATTCTGCGATGCTGGTGGCAACCGGGCATGTCTGGTGACCGCTTTCGTGGCAGAATCAGCCAGCTGGGCCCTCTTCTCTCTAGTTCTAACGTTTCTCATCAGTTCATAGTCTTGTATTAATATAGATCAAAAGAATTTTATGTCTCTTTTAGCAGCCTTTATTTTTGGGTGCATAATTTCACATTGTTGCACAATTTTAGAAAAACATTGAAGCAAATTCAATGCTTTTTTTGAAAAAAATTCGTCAATTTTCCAAAAAAAATTTAAAGAAGTTTTTTAAATCACCACATTTCTATACAGTGGTTGAAGTAGGTAGCCAAAAATATATAAGGATGTTCATTTTTTGTCTTTCATATTTTTAATAGCCAAATTTGAATAAATTGACCTATGGAAGATCATGACATCAGCCACATCACAAAATTGGAGGGGAAAAAAACATTATGAGTCTTTAAACCAATTGTCAAAGATTTATTTTCAATTTCATGCTTCAATATTTGCACAAAGGTGAGTATTAATTTTTTTTTTTTCTAGCATCATTTTCAGCTTCAAATACAATAAAATTTGTGGAGAATCTCACCCATCTTTGCATTGTAATTTGGAGGAGATCAATTTGAAAGTGTGAAAACCTGAAGGGTGAAGAAATAGTTGATTGAGACTATTAACTAACTTGCACATATTTATGGTGCCTTAAATGGAGGGAGGTGAACATTTTGTCATGATCCATTATCTGGCAAAAGAGTTTTAATTTCTTGAAAAATCATGATCTCCATACCAATTTTTGTATCGAAAGAACATACAAAATAGTAAGAGCACTGTAAAACTCGAGGCAACCCTTGATCAAGAGAAAGCCAACGTATTAAATGAAATCCAACTGGCTTGCCATGGGCTCCTCAGTAATAGATTCCATCATGTTATTTGATTCTTGAAATTGTTGCAAACTCAACTATACTCTTCCTTTGAAAATCGATCCAATTTCCGTAAATTTGTCTGTCATGAAACTTCATGATTTGTAGCCAACATATAAACCAAGATAAAATCATCAATTAAAATTTAATTTAAAAAACTTAGCAAAAAATAAAGATAGCACAAAATCAAATGTTCCTTCCTCACATACACTAGGAAAACATACATTAGAAGGCATATGTAATTTTTCCTGAATGAAATGTTTTTCCTCACATGTGGAAGTATGTTCAAATGAATGTCAATTTGTAGTGTTGGAGCAAGGGGTCCCCCCCCCCTCCCTCCCCCCCCTTAGATTATTACAAATATGGCCCCACATTGAAACCATTAACCACCGGCGGCTTGTTAGGCGACAATTTAGTAGCCCCAAAACCGGGTTTTTTGGCTTCTAGTTATGATTTAGTTTCGTTGACTTGAATTCAATAGTTTGGCGTGGGGGGGGGGGAGGGGCCAAACGAAAATGTACGTGAAAAAAAAAGTCTAAATGGCATGTAGCGGGCAGACCCTGGAATTAAGCGTCGGTGGTCGTGGTTGTTGCCCAATTTTTAAAGGGAAAAAAATAAACAAAAACAATTGACCTACGCAAATGAATAGGTTCCCCATTTTGGTGTCTGCTGATTGGCTAAACTTTTTTCTTAAATGAAGGCGGGGAGGGCGGGGGGCGGGGGAGACGGAGTCAGCCAACCTGAGACGTCAGAAAAAAAAGGTACCTACGAAATCAGTCCACACGGTGCCCACGTTCCTGGCTATCTTCTAGTGATGCTACTGGGCCTCTGGATTTTTATTTATTTTTTCAATCCGTGGCTGTTCTGACCGATATTATTTTCGTTTTATTCCTTCTTTGGGTACTGGGTACTAAGTGACCCTCTAGGCTCAATTATGCGGCGTTTCTGGATAAAAATTATATCAAATTAATGTCGCTTTGCAATCCCCATTATTTTGCACTTCCTTACTAGCTGTTTCCCAAGGGGTTTCTTTTTCCACCTTAGTTCCAGCCTTTTTTTTAAAAAAATAAAATAAAATACTGGAGAAATATAGCCAAAAAGAAATATTACAAATTCGAAAAAGAAGTGATTTTTTTAGGCTTTCATTTGCCAGAGGTGAGGAAGGGAGGAAAATGTTGAAGGCATCAGATTTATATAACCTTTTTTCATTGTGTAGACAGAAATATGGAAGGATGATTAAAGATTTGTATTTTATTTTTGGCTTATAACCAGATTTGACTATAAATCGATAAATGTTCTTATGGATGACCATCATTTATTTTACATCTTCCTGTGGATGATTGCCAGTTTGATTACAAACAAAATTTGCAAAAAAACAATGATTAACTAGCCTTGGTTACCAGTGTACAAATATAAACACACACACACACACACATATCTACTTATATAAAATAATTGGTCTCCGCACATGCTTGATTCGGTAATTCGTGATTGGCTGGAGCCCTCCCCCCTCTGTCCCTTGAGAGCCATGAGTGGAAATATGTGGGCCCTGCATCCTAGTATATATATAATATTTTATAACATGTTATGTTTTACAATGAGCAGATTAAAAAATTCATTCATCATCCAACTTGGAGTCGAAACAAAATTCAACACTTAACAAATTGCACAAAGCGAATTGACTCTTGTCTCATTGAAAAGCAAAAGATGAACACATGACAAGGATACGAATATCAGGCAGCCTAATACAGGACACATGCAGTTTCACAGCATGTGGCTTGCTCGTGATGTCTTTGGAAAGAGAGAGGAGGCCATGTGTTGACATCTTCTTCTTCTTCTGAGTTTGTATATGATTTGTCTTAGTAAAAGGAATTTATCTTTCCCCTGGGACCTAGCATTCGCTGCCCAAGGGATATTTCACTGTGCCCTTGGACCGTAAAATTTTTTCTTCAATTTTGTCATGTAGCTGAAGTGGCAATAATCCATAAGATGATTTAGCCAGATTTGGCTACACACAAGATATGAAAGTAGAAAAACAAATAAAATCTTTCTATATTTTTGGCTACATACTCTAACTTGTCAAAAAATCTGACTATTTGGGAAAAAAAATTCTTTGAAATCTGGCAAATTTGAGGCTTTTTTTTCATGTGACATCATTTGTATAGGTCGAAATCATATTTTCCAGGTTGAAAGTTGGCGAATTTCCACCCAGAAAAAAAAAAAAAAAAAAAACTTTCTTTAAAAGAAATTAAAATTTAAAGGGAGTATAAATTTTTTTTTTGTGAATTAACTTGATTTTTCAAGATT
>Ga0116227_10000919_pt1 | contig 62096 bp, 53 predicted proteins | sample S1TSphgellanicum_FD_89693 | JGI IMG/M metagenome (GOLD analysis project Ga0116227, IMG submission 89693) | Host-associated microbial communities from peat moss isolated from Minnesota, USA - S1T2_Fb - Sphagnum magellanicum MG | ecosystem: Host-associated > Plants > Peat moss > Unclassified... | reverse complement strand
CGTAAATCGTCGATGTTCGCGTTTTGTCATCCACTTCGCTCCGTCTGCGGGGCGTCCGCAGCAGCTCGAAGTCTCTCATTTTTGGGCTAGCCTTTTGTCCGGAAGTCGCTGAAGCTACACACGGGCACATCACCCCGTCGAAGAACGCCGATCTGATCCTGCAGGGTATACCGGGCTGGGAGCCCGCCGCTAACAAACAGGGTTCCGCCGCCGGTTCTCAAGTCAGCGTGAACGCTGACGGCGGCGGAACACCCTCCGCAAAATCCGGGTCTCCGAAGCGCTGAAGCGCGTTCCGGTTCCGCGGCGAGCATCGCCGCTCCGGACTCCTCGCAAGAGCCCGTGGCGAGATTAACTGTGCCGCATGATGCGGTGTGTCGAACAATTCCCCGATTTCCGAATTGTGTCGACACTGACTACACAATTGAATTGGACGCACGTTGTATCGCGAACCCAATCAGCCGTGACGCTAGACGGACATTGTTGAAATCAAATAGATCATTGATTTTATGTTGAAAATACCTAATAAATGTCGTACATTGACAGCATGAAAGAGACGCTGAAAACCCAAGTGTCGAAGCGGATCGACCGAAAGCGCGGTGACGTGTTTCTGCGTGCCGATTTCGATGATCTCGGCGGCTACGATCAGGTCGGTCGCGTACTGCGGGAGTTCGTCCGTCAGGGCACGCTCCTGAAAATCGGATCGGGCCTCTACGCTCGCGCGCGACCATCGACCCTGGATGGCACTCCGACCCCGGTCAAAGGGCTGCGCGCCCTTGCCGATGAAGCGCTGCGGCGTCTCGGCGTTCAAACCGCGCCAACACGTCTTGAGCAGGACTATAGCGCCGGGAAAACCACGCAGGTGCCTGCCGGCCGCCGAGTGGCGGTCAATAAACGCGTCCGCCGTAAGATCGGCTTCAACGGTGTCCTCGTGAGTTTTGAGCGTGCTCGGCCGTCGCCTCGTTGAGGATATCGCCAACAGGCTGCGTCCCGGCGGCGAGGGCCTGATTGAAAAGGATTGGCACGTCGTCCGCGCCATAAAGACACTTGCGGCAGTCGATCATGGCGATATGCGGCCGGCATTCTCGGGGGGCACTTCTCTCTCGATAGGCTGGGGACTAATCAAGCGGTTTTCGGAAGATGTTGATTTCAAGGTTGCTGCTGCACCGGCACGTGTTACCGTTTCGAAAGCGCGTGCGCAGCGGAGCGCTTACCGGAAGAAGATTCTTTCAGCTCTCGGTGGAGCAGGCTTCGAACTGATCGGAACGCCTCTCGTCCGCAATAGCAGCTCCTTCTTCGCTGCCAATTTTGGCTACATGAGCGAATTCGATCCGGCCCCCGGTCTGCGGCCGCACCTTCGTATCGAAATGACGTTTCAGACGCCCGCCTTGCCGCCCGTCGAGCGCCCGATCCGTTCGCTCGTGGCGCAGACGCAGGGACATGGACCGGAGCTCTCGGCATTCGCCTGCGTCGATCCGGTCGAAACGGCAGCCGACAAACTGAGTGCACTCGCCTGGCGTGTCTGCGTGCGCGACCGAAACTCGGAAGACGACGATCCGACAATCGTCCGTCACCTGCACGACCTTGCCGCGCTCGAATCGCGCGGCAGGGGCTTCGACGTTTAGAACCGTCTTGTTGGCTGCCGTTGCCGTGGACACCGGTAGGGGCGGCGGCCGGGCACCGGCCAACCCCACGGACCGCTTCGCGCTCATGATGGAGCGGCTCAGCACCGATCGTATGTGGGCGAACGAGTATGAGGAATTCGTGCACAACGTGTCGTTTGCCAGAGCAGACGAGGAAATTCCTTTCACAGCTGGTCTTGCGGCGACACGGCGGCTAGTAGAAATATACAAACGACGCGGAAGCTAGAAGCGCATCAGACACCACCATTAGCCTTCTTCCTGTTCCTCGTGATCTCCAGCCGAACTATTTGGGCCGGCATTCGCGCTGTCGCCGTTTTGTTTGAGCGGCGGCTTCGCTGGATCGACTGCTTCGCCGGTAGCCCATGCTGTGTCGGGTTTCTCAGCAATCAGGGTTGACGCGCAATCACCTACACAGATCCTGCACAGGCGTTTTTAACCGACTTTTCTACTGTATTTTCAATGCGTTAAATGTGGGTGGTGCGCCCGGAGAGATTCGAACTCCCGACCTCCTGGTTCGTAGCCAGGCGCTCTATCCAACTGAGCTACGGGCGCGCAAAGACATCAAACTCGACAAACCAGCGGATCCAGTCGGCTGCCCTGGTCCCCACTACTTCAGAACCCCAGCTACTGATTATGTGCCGCTTGGCGGAGAGGGAGGGATGGGTTCGCGGCTAAGCCGCTCATCCCTCCGCTTCGCTCCGGGACCGTCGGCGATACGCCGACGTCTCCCTCCCTCTCTTCAAATCGACGATCAATCCAGATCGTATAGCTTCCTTCAAGCCGATGTTCAGCTCTTACCCACTGGCGGAGAGGGAGGGATTCGAACCCTCGATGGGCTTTTGACCCATACGCCCTTAGCAGGGGCGCGCCTTCGACCACTCGGCCACCTCTCCCATCGGGCTTCAGCCCCAATATCAGCGAGCGCGGGATGATACCCGCCCGGAACGGTGTAGGTAAAGCGATGGTGGGGGCTAAAACGGCCCTTTTAGGCGTCGTCGACGACTTTAGCGATGGGATCGTGCGCCCGAGGGTCGCCGTCCTCTTCCCGCTTGATACGCTGGTAAATTTCCTCGCGATGGACCGCTACGTCTTTCGGAGCATTGACACCGATACGGACCTGGTTTCCCTTGACGCCCAAGACGGTCACCGTGACCTCGTTACCGATCATCACGGTTTCACCGACTCGTCTGGTCAGAATCAACATAATAGGGCTCCTAATCTTCCTCAGCAGGGGTGGCGGCGAATAATGCGGTGCTTCAAAGAACCGCGTCGCCAACGCATGTTCGTCGAATCGACAAACGGTGGGACCGGATTGCCATGGAATTGTTCAAACAATTATAGAGTTTACAAGAAACCAGCGGCTATTTTTACATCTTGTACCGAAATAAACCATGCGTTCAATTACACCGCCGTGGTCTGCTGATCGCGCACCAGCCCGGCGACGGCATCGAGCGCGGCGGGTAAATTCTCCGGCTGCGTACCGCCCGCCTGAGCGAAATCCGCGCGTCCGCCGCCGCGCCCGCCGATTTGAGCCGCCACCTTGCCGACGATCTCGCCCGCTTTGTAGCGCTCGACGAGGTCCGCGGAAACACCCGCCACTAACACAACTTTGCCCTCCTTGACACTTGCAAGAACGATCACCGAAGAACCTAACTTGCTCCTCGAGCGATCCAGCGCGTCGCGCAAGTCTTTCGCGTCAGCCCCCTCGACTTGGGCGGCCAACACCTTGACCCCGCCGATATCCTTCGCCTGAGCGGATAAATCACCGCTCTGTCCGCTCGCCAGTTTTGACTTGAGCTGCTGAATCTCTTTCTCCATGCGACGCGAGCGCTCGACCAGTTCACGCACCTTTTCGTCCACATCATCACGGCTGCCGCGCAGCATCGTGGCCACGTCGCGCACCACCTGCTCGGTTCGCACCACGTACTCGTAGGCAGCCTGACCGGTCACCGCCTCGATGCGGCGCACTCCCGCCGCCACCCCGGACTCGCCGACGATCTTGAACAGGCCGATGTCTCCCGCCCGTTCGACATGGGTACCACCGCACAGCTCCATCGAGAAGTCGCCGATGGATAGCACGCGCACGTCACTGTCGTACTTCTCGCCGAATAGCGACATGGCCCCCGCCGCCACCGCCTCCTCCAATGCCATCACGCGGGTCTCGGCCGGCGCATTGCGGCGAATCGTCGCATTCACGAGCGCCTCGATGCGCTGCAATTCCTCCGGGAGTACGGGCTGCGTATGGGAAAAATCGAAGCGCAGCCGCTCCGCCGCCACCAGGGACCCCTTTTGTTGCACATGCGTACCCAGCACCTGGCGCAATGCCGCATGCAGCAAATGAGTCGCGGAGTGATTGAGCGCAACGGCCCTGCGGCGCTCGCCGTCCACCCGAGCCTCGAGCACATCGCCCACCCGTAGTTCGCCCGACTCGAGCACACCCAGGTGCGCAAACGATCCTCCCACTTTGCGGGTATCCCGCACGCGGAACTGCGCCGCCGCGGCGCTCAACGTACCGGTGTCGCCCACCTGACCACCGCTCTCCGCGTAGAAGGGCGTGTGATCCAGGACGACCTGCCCCTCCTGACCCGACCGCAGGGTCTCCACCACGGCACCGTCGACGATCAACGCGGTGATGCGGCCCGGCCCCGTCAATCGGTCATAACCGAAAAACTCGGTCTTCCCCGCGAGCTTCACCGAATCACGCACCTCCGAGGCGAACTTGCTCGCGGCCCGCGCGCGAACGCGCTGTGCTTCCATGGCCGCATCGAAACCGGCCAGATCGATGGTGAGACCACGCTCCCGCGCCACATCCGCGGTCAAATCCAGCGGGAATCCATAGGTGTCGTACAGCCGAAACACCATGGCGCCCGGAATCTCCGTCGATGTCAACTTGGCCGCCTCCGCGTCGAGCAATGCCATGCCCGTGGTCAAGGTCTCCGCGAATCGAGTCTCCTCCTGGGCGAGCACCTGCGTGGCATGCGCTTCACCGGTCACGAGTTCGGTGAAATAGCCGCCCATTTCGCGCACCAGCGTAGGCACCAACCGGTAAAAAAACGGCCGCGTCTGACCCAGCTTGTAGCCATGGCGGATCGCCCGGCGAATGATGCGTCGTAGCACGTAGCCGCGACCCTCGTTCGAGGGCACGACGCCATCGATAATCAAAAACACGCAGGCGCGAATGTGATCCGCGATCACCCGCAAACTCGAGGACTCCAAATCCTCGGTGCCGGTGATCTCCGCCGCCGCAAGAATCAACGCCTTGAACAGGTCGATATCGTAATTGCTGTGGACGCCCTGCATCACCGCCGCCACGCGCTCCAAGCCCATACCCGTATCCACCGAGGGCTTGGGCAGAGGCACCAACACGCCGTCCGCCGAGCGGTCGTACTGCATGAACACCAGGTTCCAAATTTCTACATATCGGTCGCCGTCCTCATCGGGGCTGCCCGGAGGCCCCCCCGCGACATCGGCGCCGTGATCGAAGAAAATCTCCGTGCAAGGCCCGCACGGCCCCGTCTCGCCCATCGACCAAAAATTGGATGCCTCGCCCATGGGGGTGCACCGAGTGGGGTCGATCCCGATCTCCTCGGTCCAGATGCGCGCCGCCTCGTCGTCCTCTCGGTAGACGGTGACCCACAAGCGATCCTTGGGGATGCCGAGGGTACCCGTGACGAAATTCCAGGCGAAATGGATCGCCTCACGCTTGAAATAGTCGCCGAAGCTGAAATTGCCGAGCATTTCGAAAAAAGTATGATGCCGGGCGGTATACCCGACATTCTCGAGGTCGTTATGCTTGCCACCGGCGCGTACGCAGCGCTGCGAGGTCGCGGCCCGCGAATATTCACGGGTCTCGTTGCCGAGAAACACATCCTTGAACTGGACCATGCCGGCATTGGTGAAGAGCAACGTCGGATCGTTGCCCGGCACGAGCGAACTGGAGGGCTGCACCGAGTGCCCGTTTTTCCGGAAGAACTCCAAGAAGCTCGCGCGGATTTCCGCACTGGTCATCGATTTCAATCTGGCATCGCGTTTCATGATTTTACGTGTCTATATCAAGGTCAGTATCAAAGCCTAAGGCCAACCGTATTTGAGCGCCCGTGAAACCTCGGTAACCGAGAAATCGAGCCTGACGCTGCCGCTCGGCGTAATGGGTCGCCCGCCGCGCCCCAAACTTCTTTTGGTGTGCTTTTAGCAGCTGGGCAATCCAATCAGGATACGCCTCCACCGCCTGATCGACCAACTCGCCCTGCAGCCCAGACTGCCGCAGGTCAGCGCGGACTCTCAACGGTCCGTGACCCCGCGCGGCGTGAAAGCTCACGAAGTTCTCCACGTAGCGCCGATCATCGACCAGTCCTTCCTCGCAGAGGCGGTCCACCACCCCACCGACGATGCCCGGTTCGTACCCCTTATCGACCAGTCGGCGACGCATCTCCTCCGATGGCCGATCACGGCGCGCCAAGGCGTCGAGCGCGGCCACACGGGCGGCGCGCGCATCGAGCGGATCCACGGGGCCACCCCGAGGGTCACGCCTCCTTGACGTCGCCACCACGATTCATGGTCGCCTTTTCAGGAATCAGCTTGGCCCGCACCTGGGCCTCGATGTCCTTCGCTATTTCCGGATGGGTCTGCAGAAAGGTACGCGCGTTATCCTTGCCCTGACCGATTCGCTCGCCCTTGTAGCTATACCAAGAACCGGATTTTTCGACCATATTGTGCAGCACACCCAGCTCGATGAGTTCGCCCTCCTTCGAAATCCCCGTGCCGTACATGATCTCGAATTCGGTCTCGCGGAACGGCGGCGCGACCTTGTTCTTGACCACCTTGACGCGAGTCATCGAGCCGACCACTTCCTCGCCGCTCTTGATGGCGCCGATGCGCCGAATATCCATGCGGACCGAAGCGTAGAACTTCAGCGCATTGCCGCCGGTGGTGGTCTCGGGGTTGCCGAACATCACGCCGATCTTCATACGAATCTGGTTGATGAAGATGACGATGGTGTTGGAGCGCTTGATATTGCCCGTGAGCTTGCGCAATGCCTGCGACATGAGGCGTGCCTGCAAGCCCATGTGCGAATCGCCCATCTCACCCTCGATCTCGGCCTTGGGCGTGAGCGCGGCAACCGAATCGACGACCACCACGTCGACGGCGCCGGAGCGCACCAGCATATCGGTGATCTCCAAGGCCTGTTCGCCGGTATCGGGTTGGGAGACGAGCAGATCGTTGACCTTGACGCCCAGTTTTTCCGCATATACCGGATCGAGCGCGTGCTCGGCATCGACGAACGCCGCGGTACCGCCGTTGGCCTGCGCCGAGGCGATGATGGCCAGCGTTAAAGTCGTCTTACCGGACGATTCCGGTCCGAAGATTTCGATGACACGGCCGCGCGGGATGCCGCCGACACCGAGTGCGATATCGAGCCCCAACGAGCCGGTCGGAATGGACTCGACTTCGTAAGTCGCGCCCGCGTCACCCAAGCGCATCACGGAGCCTTTCCCGAACTGCTTTTCAATCTGGCTCAGCGCGGCTGCGAGAGCTTTCTTACGATTCTCTTCCATAACGATTCCTCAACGAAGTGTAGCGCCATTATTTCATATTCAGCGCCCGACGCTCGTCTCATATGAACCTGAATCGCTGAGTTTTTAACGGTTTATACGCACTCATACAGTAGTGGCCAGGTGTCGACTACTGTATACGCGGACTCCGTGCCGCCCGTGTCGGAACGCATCAGAGAAAATTCGGTCGCGGGCCAATCGAACGCGGACATTGCTTGCAACACAGGCGGTTGCGTGACCTTCCTCGCCAGCGTTACATGAGGGCGCAGACGCTTCGGCTGGAGCGCCCACCGATGCGCGGCGAGCTCCGTGTGCAAACCCTGCCACAGCTGGGCCAACGCCGCAGGCACCACCCGTGCGGCGCCCACCACGACCTCGGGCTTCGGCCAATACTCGTAGGCGTCGAGCTGCAGCGTGAACCGGGTGGCGCGTTGCGCACGGCCGATCGCACGCAGCACCGGCAAATTCGACTCCGCGAGTTCGCCAACGAACGCCACGGTCACATGATGATTGACGTCCGCCACCAAGCGGGCCGGCGACGCCAAGCGCAATGCCGCGGCCGCGCTCGCGAGACCTGCACGGGTGTTTCCATCAGGCAGCAAGGCGAAGAAAAGTCGCATGGGCCGATCGACGCCTAGCAAGCTGTCGGACTCATGCACGTGAGCCGCTTCCGTTAGGCAGACAGGCTCCCAGCGCGTGCAGCGTCATCGACGCAGCAACCCAACCAGCGCCGCCCGCACCGTCTTGCGGCGCACCGCCTCCCGATCGCCGCGGAACCTTGCGCGTTGCGCCGTCACCTGAAGCCGCCGGCCGCGACGTATCCCCCAGGCCAGCCACACGGTTCCCACCGGTTTGCCGGGCACGGCCCCGCCCGGGCCCGCAATGCCGGTCACCGCGACCGTCATGTGCGCGCCGGAGCGTTGCAGCGCACCCCGCGCCATCGCGCGAGCCACCGCTTCGCTCACCGCGCCCTTGGACTGCAACACCGCGCGCGGCACGGCGAGCGCCGCCACCTTCGCCTCATTGCCGTAGGTGACGAATCCCTGTAGCACCCACCCCGAGCTACCCGCGATGTCGGTCAGAGCCTTGATGATCCAGCCGCCCGTACACGATTCGGCGGTCGCCACCGTGCGCTGGGTAGCGGCGAGATGCCGCCCGACCCGGGCCGCCAGTGCCGCCAGGTCCGCATCCGTGTTCCTGCCTGACGGCGTTCGAGATTTGAGAGAGCCTCGCATGGCAGGGGATTCTACTGGCAAAGTCGCCGTTGACGGTTCGCGTACTCTTGAGTGCCGCGGGTGAGCACACGGTCGCTCGGCATGATCGCGCCGCTCTCGATGTCAGGCTGCGACTCCAATTCAGCATAGAGCGGTCCGAAATCCGTCTCCATCGTGACGCGCAACAACTCATCGAAACTCTCGATGACGAAGTAATTTTGTTGGAAGTCATCGATGCGATACCGAGTCAGCATGATCCGCTTCAGATCGAACGCCAATCGATTGGGGGAGTCGCTTTCCAGTGCATGGCGTGACTCGCTGGCGGAGGACACGATGCCCGCACCGTACAGTTTGAGCCCGTCCGCGTCGCGGATCAGACCGAACTCCACCGTGTACCAGTACAGCCGCGCCAGCCGGTGCAGGGATCCGTACCGCAGGGAGCGGAGGCCGCCCTGCCCATAGGCCTGCATGTAATCGGCGAACACGGGGCTCGCCAGCAACGGCACGTGACCGAACACGTCGTGGAAGACATCCGGCTCCTCGAGATAGTCGATTTGTTGCGGCGTGCGGATGAAGCGTCCGGCCACGAAGCGACGGTTGGCTAGATGCTCGAAAAAAACCTCCTCGGGAATCAAACCGGGGACGGCGACGACCGACCAGCCAGTCGCCTTGTAAAGTCGCTCCGACAGCTCGTCGAAATCCGGAATGCCGGGTTTCGACATTCGCAACACCTCGATGCCCTCCAAGAACGCCGCGGCCGCCCGGGTCGACAGCAGAGCCACTTGCCGCGCAAACAGCGTGTCCCACATCGCGTGTTCCGCGGGACTATAGCGCGGCCAGTCTTGCGGAACGATGCAGTCATTCATCGCGGCCCAACTCCAAGGAAGTTTCCAGCTTCGCGAGCGCACCGAGAAAGGCACGGCGCTCGCCGCTGGACAAGCAGGACAGCAAGAGTCGCTCGCGCCGCAACGCCAAAGGCGCCAGCGCCGCATACATCCGCTGCCCGGCTCGCGTGAGCGCGAGCGGCATCTCCCGGCCATCCTCCCGGTTCGAGGCTCGTTCGATGAGCTTGCGCTCCTCGAGGCAAGCCACCGCCCTGCTGACGCGCGTCTTGTGCATTCGGGTGCTCGAGACGACGTGCTGCGCGGTGCACTCGCCGCGCTGACCCACGGTCACCAGTACCCGCCACTCGGAGATCGCAAGGCCGAACCGGTCGCGATAAATCGCCGACAGATTGACGCTCACGGCATCCGCCAGGCGATTGAGGCGAAACGGCACGAAGTTCTCGAGCAGCAGCACGTCCGGCCGGCACGATGAGTCGAGCATCGATTGAACTCACATTGACAGTTGCGTATGCAACTATTTACCATGATGCCCTCGCCGCTCTTCCGAGGCAAGCTGCCATGACCACCGCCGACCGCGAAAGTCCGGTACCGATATCCGCCGCGGCGCCGCTGTGGGAAAACCCCCTGGGCACGGACGGCTTCGAGTTTGTCGAATACACCGCGCCCGACACCGCCGCGCTGAGCAACCTGTTCGAGATCATGGGCTTCAGCCGGGTGGCACGGCATCGGTCGAAGGACGTCTCCCTCTATCGTCAGGGCAACATCAATTTTGTCGTGAACGCGGAGCCGGACAGCCTAGCGCAGCGATTCGCGCGCGATCATGGTCCGAGCGCGTGCGCCATGGCGTTTCGCGTCAAGGATGCCGCTGACTCGCTGCGCGCCGCGGTCGCGGCGGGAGCGCGCGCGGTCAAGGGCACGGTGGGTCCCATGGAACTCAACATCCCCGCGATCGAGGGGATCGGCGGCAGCCTGATCTATCTCGTGGATCGGCACGCGGGCTCGATCTACGACATCGATTTCGTGCGCGAGCCGGGCGCGCCCGCGTTCCCGGCGGGAGTCGGCCTCGCCGAGATCGACCATCTCACGCACAACGTGTCGAAAGGCCGTATGGGTCATTTTTACGACTTCTATCACCGCATATTCAATTTCCGGGAACATCAGTATTTCGACATCACCGGCGAGTACACCGGCCTGACGAGCCGCGCGCTGTCGGCGCCCTGCGGCAAGATCCGCATTCCGATCAACGAGTCGAAGTATGAGGCCGGTACCGGCCAGCTCGATCAGATCCAGGAGTTCATCCAGCAATACCGCGGCGAGGGAATTCAGCATGTGGCGCTGCGTACCGACGATATTCTGGGCACCTGGGACCGGCTGCACGCCAATGGCCTGAAGTTCATGACGCCGCCGCCGGACACCTACTATGAGATGCTGGAAGAACGGGTCCCCGGACATGGTCAACGAGTCGCGGAACTGCAATCGCGCGGCATCCTGTTGGACGGCGCTCAGGGTCGCTTCCTGCTGCAAATCTTCACTGAAACGCTGATCGGACCGATTTTCTTCGAAATCATCGAGCGACGCGGCGACGATGGTTTCGGTCAGGGAAATTTCCGCGCTCTGTTCGTCAGCATGGAACGCGATCAGATCAGGCGCGGCGTGATCAAGGCACCTAGCGGTCCGTCGGGCGCATGATGCGCGTCGTGCTGACGCCCGCGAGTCAGACAGCGCCTCCTGAAGACACCATGGACTTACGCTATCAAACCGGCTTCGGCAATGAATTCGCCTCGGAAGCGCTGCCTGGCGCGCTACCCGACATGCGCAATTCGCCCCAATCCTGCCCTTATGGTTTGTATGCCGAGCAATTCTCGGGGACGGCATTCACCGTACCCCGCCACGCGAGCCGCCGTTCGTGGCTCTACCGCATTCGGCCGGCGGCGGTACACGGTGCCTATCGAAGGATCGACAGCCATAACCTGATCTCGACTTTCGATGCGGCGCTGGCGTCGCCGAATCAACTGCGCTGGGACCCGCTGCCGGTTCCCGCGCAGCCGCTGGATTTCATAGACGGCATCGTCACGGTCGGCGGCACGCATTCGAGTCCTGCGCATACCGGGTGCGCGATTCACTGGTACGTCGCGAATCGCTCGATGCACGACCGTTTCTTCAGCAACTCGGATGGCGAAATGCTCATCGTGCCGCAAGCCGGGCGGCTGCGGGTGGCGACCGAACTCGGCATTCTCGAACTGTTGCCGCTCGAGATCGCGGTCATCCCTCGCGGCTTGAGATTCCGCGTCGAACTCCTCGACGCCGAGGCACGCGGCTACCTGTGCGAGAATTTTGGCGCGGCGTTTCGCTTGCCCGACCTGGGACCGATTGGGTCGAACGGTCTCGCGCGCTCGCGGGACTTTCAGACACCGGTGGCGGCCTATGAGGACCTCGAAGGCAGCTTCGAACTGGTGACGAAATTCACGGGCGCGTTGTGGTCCGCCCCCATGCGTCACTCACCGCTCGATGTGGTCGCCTGGCATGGCAACAACGCTCCCTACAAATACGATCTGCGGCGCTTCAACGCCTTGGGCTCGATCAGTTACGACCACCCAGACCCGTCGATTTTTCTCGTGCTGCAATCGCCGAGCGAGACCCCCGGCGTGGACGACGTCGATTTCGTCATTTTCCCACCGCGCTGGCTCGCGATGATGGATACGTTTCGCCCTCCCTGGTTTCACCGCAATGTCGCCAGCGAATTCATGGGCTTGATCGTCGGGAAATACGACGCGAAGGATACGGGCTTTGTGCCGGGTGGAGCCTCTTTGCATAACTGCATGAGCGGCCACGGACCGGATAGCGCCACGGTCGAGAAAGCCGGGCGCGCCGATACTCAAACGCCCGAGTATGTCGACGGTACGATGGCGTTCATGTTCGAAACCCGCGGGGTGATCTGCCCCACGGCCACCGCGTTGGCCTTGCCCCAGCTGCAACCGGACTACCAGCACTGTTGGGATACGCTGCCGAAGCGTTTCAACGGACCGGGCGCACGATGACCGTGACCGTCAATTCGACCCATGACCCCGAGCTTCGCAGTTGGGTCGACAGCGCCAATGTGCCCGACACCGACTTCCCGATCCAGAATCTCCCGCTCGCCGTATTCCGGCGTGCCGGAGGGGGTGAATCTTTCCGAGGCGGCGTCGCCATCGGCGATCAAATACTCGACCTGCGCGCCATCCAATCTCACGCAATCTTCGATGAGTCGCAGCGAGCGCTGCTGGCCGCCGGCGCCGAACCCACGCTCAATCGTCTAATGTCGCTGGGTCCAGAAGCCTCGTCCGCTCTGCGAGCCTGCCTGTCGCGCGTGTTGCGTGCGGAATCCGGCGGCAGCGCGCAATTGCAAGCCGACCTGGTACCGCAGGCGGCGGCGGAATTCTCGTTACCCGCCACCATCGGCGATTACACCGACTTCTATTCGTCCATCCACCATGCCACCACGGTCGGCGGGCAATTTCGACCCGACGCCCCACTGCTCCCCAATTATCGATGGATTCCGATTGCCTATCATGGCCGCAGTTCGTCCATCCACGTCTCGGGACACTCCTTCCATCGACCCGTGGGTCAGACTTTTCCCAAGGGGGCCGCCACGCCGCAGGTGCGACCCACACGGCGTTTGGACTTCGAACTCGAAGTCGGCATCTTCGTGGGTCGTGGCAACGCGGCCGGGACCACCATCCCCATCAAGAACGCCGAGTCACATATTTTCGGCCTGTGTCTGCTCAATGATTGGTCCGCGCGCGACATCCAAGGATGGGAATATCAACCCCTCGGTCCCTTTCTCGGCAAGAATTTCGCGACCACCATTTCCCCCTGGATTGTCACCCTCGAAGCCTTGGCGCCATTCCGTCTACCGTTCTCGCGTCCGCCGCACGACCCGCAGCCCCTGCCCTATCTCGACGATCCCGCGATCAACGGCTCAGGGTTGGTGGATATGACTCTCGAGGTCTCGTTGCAGACATCAGCCATGCGTGAACGGGGAATACCGCCACAACGGCTCGCACGATCGAATTACCGTCATGCCTATTGGGCCATGGCGCATCTCCTGGCTCACCACACGATTAATGGCTGCGCTCTACGTCCAGGCGACCTGTTGGGTAGCGGCACCATGTCCGGCCCGTTGCCGCACGAGGCCGGTTCTCTGCTCGAGTTGACCGCCGGCGGCCGCGTAACGATTCAGCTGGAGTCTGCGGAGACGCGCACGTTCCTGGAGGACGGTGACCGCGTCGTGTTGCACGCCTGGTGCGACCGTCCCGGCCACCGACGAATTGGTTTCGGCTTTGCCGGCGGGACCGTGCTACCGGCTCGTCCACCCGCTCCTAGCGGCCTGTCTGACTGATGATGCGCCTACTGCGGCCCGCATAAGTTTACAGGCCGCTAGTCGTTGCCCGTTCCACCAGACGGTCCGGTACGCAGGAACTTTTTCATGTCACGACTGACTCACGGGTAACTACACACCGTGGGAGTCCTTTAGTGACCGCTATTCGTCGCCTTGGCATAGGATCTGCTTTTGCTTTCATTCTCGTTGGCGGTATAGCCACGGCCGAAGAGCCGCATGGGCATGGCGGTGGCGAAGCGCGCGGGGCGCCCCACGGTGAACCCCACCCGGGTCCTCAGGGCTACCAGCGCGTCACCGAACCGCACGGCTGGAATTCGCGTCCCGCCTCGGTCGACCGTGGCGCCTACCAGCACAACTTTCAGGCCGCGCGTAGTTTCCGGATCGGCCCCTACCACCATCCTGTCGGTTGGGCCCCGCATCGCTGGGCCTACGGCCAAATACTGCCCCGAGCTTACTGGGCCGCGCCCTACTTACTCGCGGATTACTGGCTGTTCGCCCTCGAAGTTCCTCCGGCCGGCTATGAATGGGTGCGCGACGACAGCGATGCACTGCTCGTCAACATCAATACGGGCGAGATTCTGCAGGTTGAGTACGGGGTATTTGGTTGATCGAGAATTGGCGACCGCCCTACGCTCCCTAGCGGTGGGGCGCTAAGAGTCAATGATGGCCGCCACCGCCACCACGCGCACCATGCGGGATTGACGGGGCGCCACCACCGTGGGCTCCGCCCCCCGGGCCTGGGCCATGCGCATTGCCGCCGCCGTGCGCGTCCCTGCCGCGGAAGTCGCCACGCTCACCGCCCCGCGGCGGGCCGACGCGGTAGCCACCGCCCCAGTAGCCATAATCGTATCCATAGGGCTCATAGACCCCGCCGTAGTAACCGTCGTCCCCATAGCCGTAGGGAGTGACGGCGCAGGCAGCAAGCACCAGTGTCACCGCGGCGCAGAGGGCAAGGCACCGAGCCCCCGCGCGGTTGGCACGGTCGGCACGGTCGGCGCGGTCAGCGCGGTCAGCGCGGTCAGCGCGGTCAGCGCGAAAATACCCGAACAGCCCGAGGTCGCGATTCATTTCGGCTCCGTTTGCGAGTCGGTGGCCGTCCATTCCATGACGCCGAAAGGCGCGCCGTACGGATCGGCGAGCAGCGCGACATGGCCCCCGTGCCGATCGAGGCGGGGCGCAACGAGCATCTTGCCGCCCAGAGCGACGGCCCGTTCAGTCGTCGCTGCCGCGTCGTCGACCCGTATGAAATTCAACCAATGGGCGTGGCGGTGATACGTGTCCTTCGGCAAGGAATTGATGCCGGAACGAGCGTAGTCCTGACTCGACAATATGACGTGCTGCAAACCGTCGTCGCTCGGCAGATCAAATACATCGTAATCGAACACCGCCTGGTAGAACTTCGCCGCGCCGTCTGGATCTTGAGTGAGCAGCACGCTCCAGATCCACTCTCCGGGTGCCGCGAGAAAATCGCCGGGATCACCGCTCGTCGATGCGAGTACGGCGAACACCGCCCCATCGGGCCCAGCCAATACCGCCTGTCGACCGCGCCCTCCGTAGGTGATGGGTTTGGAAAGAATCTTTGCGCCATCAGCGGCCGCGCTTCGCACCGCGGCATCGGCGTCGCGTACCGCGAGGAAGGTCAACCAATGTGACTGCTTCCGCTCTCCCGGCGAAATATTTCTCTGCACGAGGCCGGCGATGGGCCGACCGTCCACCGACGCAACCGCGTATTGAGTGGCACCGACATGAATGTCGCGCATCACCCAGCCGAACAGGCTGGTGTAGAAGGCTTGCGCTCCCGCAAGATTCGGCGTGACGAGCTCAGCCCAAACGATCTTGCCCTGCAGATGTTCCTGTGTGGCAGCTTCCGATAGTGGCGGCAAGACGACGGGTTCGGCGCACACCGGCCTCGATGCCGCCAGTAACGCCGTCATTAACGATAGGCAGGCGGTCGTACATTTCATAAAGCGGCCGCCCTCTTGCGGCGAGCGCCAGCCCAGTCCACGACATACACGATGCCGACCGCAACGGCGATTCCCCAGGAGACCTCCAGAAACCGGAACACAGCGACCTGCCAAATGGCCTCGTCGCGCGGAATGAGGACGATCACGGTCACCGCGACGGCGGCCAACCGCCCGGCGTTGCTCACCCCAGCGATCCAACAGCAGAAGACCGTGACACCAACCGCCAGCGCGTAAATCCACACATGACCATGCCAGCCAGCCGCGCAGATCCACGCGATCACACCACCGATCGCGGTGCCGATGAAGCGATCACGCGCCGAGTGACGGGTATCGTCGAGGTTGCCCTGCATGACCACGATCGCCGATATCGCCGCCCAATAACCCTCGCGCAGTCCCACGCGCTTGGTGCTTTCGTAACTGATCCAAGCCGCCGCCGCGGTCATCAACGCCTGCCGCAGTCCACCGATGATGCGGGCACGCATGCCACCCTGAGCGTCGTGCGACCCGGGTGGCCCGCAGACGGCGGGCACTGCGGCCGACGGCTCACCGACGGGTGGAACACTCATCTGATCGGCGACCCCTGTGCCTGCGTGCAGAACATGCACGGGAGTGTGTATAATACACACACAATGGATAGCCGCACGCTCATCAAGGCCTTGGAGGCAGATGGCTGGCAACTGCGACGTACTCGTGGCAGCCATCATCGGTACGTCCATCCAACAAAGCAAGGTACGGTCACTACCTCACGCCAAGAAGGATTTTGGGGAAGGGTCTAGTTATTGCGATCCGCAAGCAAGCAGGTTTGAAGTGAGGTTTTGAAACATGCGTTATCCGATTGCCATCGAAAGCGGCGACGCTCGGCATGCCTACGGAGTCGTTGTCCCCGACCTGCCGGGTTGTTTTTCGGCGGGCGATACTCTGGACGAAGCCATGACGAATGCTCAAGAAGCGATACTGCTACACCTCGAGGGATTACTGGATGATGGCAACCCTTTGCCTAAAGCCAGCGACATTGAACGGCTGCGCAGCAAGCGAGCGCTACGCAATTGGACCTGGGCTATTGTCGATGTCGATATGAGTCAGCTCGGAGACAAGGCGGCGCGGATCAATATCACGCTACCCCAGCGAGTTCTTCGCGCTGTCGATGCCCATGCACGTCGCCAAGGTGAAACGCGTTCTGGCTTTCTTGCCCGCGCCGCGCTCGACGCAATGCGCAAACCGGTCTGATAAACGCCAATTACGCGTTACGCCGGCAATCGACTTCAGTTACTACGTCGGGCCTATCCACCCCTTTTTGGGAGACTGGCGGGGTACATATGCAAACATCAAGTGATCTCCTCAGCCCTGTCGAGCCTATCGACAATGCAACCTCGCACCACACCCCCATGATGCAGCAATACCTGCGCATCAAGGCCCAGCACCCGGACGTGCTGCTGTTCTATCGCATGGGCGATTTTTACGAGATGTTCTACGACGACGCGCGCCGCGCCGCCGCGCTGCTCGACATCGCACTCACCCAACGCGGCGCCTCCGCCGGCGCACCCATCCCCATGGCCGGCGTCCCCGCGGTCACGCTCGATTCCTATCTCGCGAAACTCGTGCGCAAGGGCCAGTCCGTGGCCATCTGCGAGCAGCGCGGCGAACCCGGGAAAAACAAGGGCCCGATGGAACGCGAGGTGGTACGCATCGTCACCCCGGGCACCGTCACCGACGAAGCCCTGCTCGACGAACGCCGCGACAACCTGCTCGCCAGCGTGTACGGATCAGCGGGCCGCTTCGGTCTCGCCTGGCTCGATCTCGCCTCCGGCCGCTTCAGCGTCATGGAACTCGGCGGCAGCGCCGCGCTCGATGCAGAACTCGAACGCCTCAAGCCCGCCGAAATCCTCGCACCCGATGGCGCCCAACCCGCGCCGGGCGACGCCGCTGTCAGCGAGACGCGGCCCTGGCGTCTACGCGCTCCCTGGCATTTCGACCTGGAATCCGCCCAACGCGCGCTCACCGAACAATTCCACACCCGCGACCTCACAGGCTTCGGCTGCGCCGACAAACCGTTAGCCATAGCCGCCGCCGGCGCGCTGCTCGCCTACGTGCGTGAGACCCAGAAAGCCGCCCTACCGCATCTACTGTCCCTCACCACCGAAGAACGCGACGCCGCCCTCATCATGGATCCCGCGACGCGCCGCAATCTGGAACTCGACGAGAGCCTCGCCGGCAAACCGGAACTCACACTGGCCGGCGTGTTCGATCACACCTCCACGGCCATGGGGGGACGCCTGCTGCGCCGCTGGCTGCATCGACCGCTGCGCGATCACGCAACACTACGCCTGCGCTATCACGCAGTGGGCACGCTCATCGAAGCCGCACGCCACGCCCGCCTCGCCGACCTGCTGCGAACCGTCGGCGACCTCGAGCGCATCCTCGCCCGCGTAGCCCTGCGCTCCGCACGGCCGCGCGACCTGACCCAATTGCGCGCGGCACTAGGTGCCCTTCCCGCTCTGCGCCGCTCGATCGACTCCACGCTGGAACAAAGCCCCTCGCCACTGCTGCAACAACTCGCCGCAGCGTTGAGCGAGCACGCGGAGGAGCACGCCGTGCTCGCACGCGCGATCACCGAATCGCCGCCCCACTACCTGCGCGATGGCGGCGTGATTGCGCCGGGTTACGATGCGGAACTCGACGAGTTGCGCCTGCTCGGCAGCAACACCGAGCAATTCCTGCTGGATCTCGAAACGCGCGAGCGCGCGCGCAGCGGTCTATCCAGCCTGAAACTCGGGTTCAATCGCGTGCAAGGATTCTTCATCGAAGTGAACCGCAGCCAAGCGGATCGAGTACCGGCCGACTACATCCGCCGCCAGACCGTGAAATCCTCGGAGCGTTTCATCACGCCCGAACTCAAGTCTTTCGAGGACAAGGTGCTGGGTGCACGCGACCACGCCCTCGCGCGCGAGAAGGCGCTGTATGACTCACTGCTCGAACTTCTCACCACACGACTGGCGGCCCTGCAGCAGACCACCGCGGCCATCGCCGAGCTCGATGTACTCGCCTGCTTCGCCGAGCGCGCCACCGCGCTCGACTGCGTACAGCCTGAACTGGTGGCCTACCCAAAGCTGCAGATCGACCAAGGGCGGCACTCGGTGGTCGAACGCGCGAGCCGCGAGCCGTTCATTCCCAACGATCTGTGCTTCGACGATGCGCGCCGCATGCTCATCATCACCGGCCCCAACATGGGCGGCAAGAGCACCTACATGCGCCAAACCGCGCTCATCGCGATTCTCGCGCATGTCGGTTGTTACGTGCCCGCGAAGCGCGCCGTGCTCGGCCCGCTCGATCGGATTTTCACCCGGATCGGCGCCTCCGACGATCTCGCCGGCGGCCGCTCCACCTTCATGCTGGAGATGACGGAAACCGCCAACATCCTCAATAACGCCACCGACCACAGCCTGGTGCTGATGGACGAGGTCGGCCGCGGCACCAGCACCTTCGACGGGCTGTCGCTCGCCTGGGCCTGTGCCGCCTTCATCGCCCGTGAAATTCGCGCCTTCACCCTGTTCGCCACCCACTATTTCGAGCTCACCAGTCTCGCCACGGAAGCGCCCGGCGTGGCCAACGTGCACGTCGAAGCCGTCGAGCACGGCGAGCGGCTGGTGTTCCTGCACAGCGTGAAGGAAGGCCCCGCCAACCAAAGCTACGGCCTGCAAGTCGCCGCGCTGGCGGGCATACCGAAATCCGTCACCGCACAGGCGCGGCGCTATCTCACCGAGCTGGAGCGCGAACGCGATGGCTTGCGCAGCTCCGCATCGCCTCAAGCCGAGCTGCCGCTGTTCGTTGCCCCCAGGCGGGCATCTCCAAACGCGCCGCCCCCATCGTCTGCGCACGCGAGACCCCCAGTGCGAGATGAGGCTCCGGATTCGCCTACCCCAGGACAAACTAAACCCGAGTCGCCGGCGCTCGCAGCCCTCCGCGCCATCGACCCCAATTCCATCAGCCCACGCGCCGCGCTCGATCTGCTCTTCAAGTTGCAACAACTGGATGGCGATAAGCCGTCCTGACCCACTGCTCCGCCAACTACCCGGATTGTGAAATCAGCACGGCTAATGCGCCGACGGCGGCACGGGTACCAGCACGCCACCGGCAATGACATCCGTCGTCTCGTCGGCGACGAAATCCGGCGATGCGAACGATAGCTGCGGTTTGAAGCCCGGCCAGTCAATCCGCATCAACTCTCCCATCGAGAAGAACACGTTGTAACTCCTAATTCTCTTGGTCGCATTGGCTTTCACGGCTGCGACTTCTCGAGGATGTATTTCCTGGTAAGCGTGATTGAACCAGGTGAACGCCGGGATTGAAAACGCATGCGGAGTAAAAAACGGCGCACCGTGCCCCGCAGTCCCGTCCAGAGACTGCAAGTCCTCGCCATGATCGGGAAAGAATGTGACCGTGACCGGCACCCTCGATTCGTTCGCGCTGTCGATGACCTGGCGCAGAAACCAATCCGTATACAGCACGCTGTTATCGTAGCTATCGACCAGTGCCGCTTCGTTGGCGTTGCCGGAGACCAGTACCGACACCATCGACAACTTCTCGAGGCCGTCTGCATCGCCGTAGCGGCGAAACCGTTCCGGGTAACGGTTGTAATACTCCCAATGCGATCCCATCATGTGGATCCCTATGAAACTGGATACTGGAGTTTCCCCCAGCATTTTCGTCAAGGCCGGCAGCAGCGTTTCGTCGAACGTGTGGCGGCCATTGATGCTGTAATTGAAATCGGGGGGATACTCCAGCACATCGGCTTTGACGCCCACCAAGGTCGATATCGTGATGTCCTGATTGACCAGCCAGGCGGTGCGATAATGTGCCTCCTTCGCAAGATCGAATAGATTGCCGGTAAAGCGCGCGGCGCCGATCTTATCCGGCGCTATTCCCGTCAAGAGAATTGGCACCGCCCATTCCGTGAGATTGGCGTCTGCCGTGGCGGCGCGGAACCAGACGACATCGTCGCCCAGCTCGTCCAATAGCGGCGTCGTGGAGCGGCCGTAACCGTAGGCGGACCACGAGTCCCTGCGGGCTGCTTCACCGATAATCAATATATGTATTTCACCGTCACCGAGCCGTTCATCGACGCCGTTCCGCTGCGCGCCATAAGAGATTTTTTGTAAGTTCTCACCCGTGAGCTGTTCATGTGCACGGGGCAAATCACCGCTCAGGAACATGATGCTGCCGACCATTGGCTGCAGCGCGATTCCATCGATGAGTTGCGCAGGATCCGGGATCGTCAGCACCATCAAGATGAGCACCAGCGTCAAGAATGCTCGCCGGGTTGCAGTCCCCATGCGACCAAAGATCGAGTCTCCCCGTATCGACGAGGCCAACACCACATACGCCAAGGCCCACGCCATCGAGACCAAGACCAAAGAGCGTCCTTGGGGCAGCGCCACAAAACCGCGGACCTCTTCGACCGACGCACCGATCAGCAGATTGGCAAGCGTTTGCCCCGGCGGCATTCCGTACGAGACGGTGTAGGCAACAAAGACGATACCGAGGAGTTGGAAAGGGAACTGCAACAGAAAAAATGGCCGCCAATGGCGTGTGACGCTAGCCGAGATCGCCGCGACGATCAACGTCGTGAGAAGGGTCGCGACCGCGGTTATCACAGAGCGATGAGTCGCAGCCCAACCGATGACGATGCACGAGGGAATGACATACATTCCGATCATCAGCCCGAGCAACCAGCGTTTGCGCATCTCCAGGGCGCCTCGTCAAAGTGGCGAAAAGCGCCCATCGCGCAAGAACGCCGCCGCCTGTCGCGCCACCGCCGCCGAAAATGGCATGCCGCTATGACTCACCCGCAGCCGCAGCTGCTCGGTCGCCCCCGGCAGATCGGTCTCACTGACCAACACGGTTCCGTCGTTCGGCCCAGGGATCGGCCCCAACAAGCGGCCCGCACCGACCGCCAGATCGCCGGCGATCACCCCCAGCTCCCGCGCCCCGCCCCAGCGCCGCTCCCGTGGCGTCACCAGCACTTCGCCGGCCGTACGCCCCAACAACGTACTACCCACGAGCGGCAGTCTCACGAACCGCCGCGCAGAATGACTGCCGCGCACCGGCGACCCCATGAACACGATACGACCCGGCGGCAACTCGTTCGCCACGCCGCGCGTCCCGACACCCGTTGCTCCCGCGGCAGTGGCGGCACCCTGGGCACCCTCCTCGAACATCCGCAAGATCACCAGCCCACCCAAACTGTGAGCCACCAAGTGCAGGCGATCCGCGCGAATCCTCGCGAGGTACCGCCGCAGCGCACCCGCGTTGTCCGCGAGGTTCGACCTGACCGACGGGTAGGTGAACGCCAGCACCTCCGCATCCAACGCCCGAGCGATTCGTCGGCGCAGCAACACCGCCTCATATCCACGCAGCCATAACCCATGGACGTACACGACCACCGTGCTCATCGTGGAGCCTGTCGGACTAATGCCTGAGCTGTTCAATGATGACCCGATTGCTCTCCGACGACACGGTCGCGAGCGCCTCGGAGGCACGCAGCCACTGGAACTGCACATGCTCGGTGACGCTCAATCTCACGGGAACGCGCCTCAATAGCTTCAGCGCAAAGGCATGTTCGAGATTGCGCGTGATGCCCGGCGCGTATGTCTTGCCGAACGATGCCAGAATCTCGTAAGTCTGCGTCCATTGCAGATTGCGCAGCAGCCCCTCACTGATCCCGGTCTCCTCGATGACCTCGCGCCGTGCCGCATCGTCCGCCATCTCGCCCCACTCCAGGCTGCCGGTCACCGACTGCCAGAAACCGGCCGGCCGGCGCCGCTCGAGCAGCAGAAACTCACCGCCCGCGGTATAGATGACGATCAGGACGGATTCCGGGCGTCGAAATACCTCCAACTCTAAGAGTCCGTCCGAGTACGCATGAGCGGGGTCGACCCTCAATCGACCTTGACCGAAGTCCGCACCCGAATGTGCAGTTCCCGCAGCTGCGCTTCGCTCACTTCCGTCGGTGCATCCATCAGCAGATCCGCCGCGGTCTGCGTCTTCGGAAAGGCGATCACATCGCGGATGCTCTCGGCCCCGGCCATCAGCATGGCCAGTCGATCGAGACCGAAGGCCATGCCGCCATGCGGTGGCGCACCGTACTTCAAGGCATCGAGCAGGAAGCCGAACTTCGCACGCGCCTCTTCCGCCCCGATGCCGAGCAGGTCGAACACCACCGACTGCAACTCCTGCGAATGGATACGCACCGAACCGCCACCGATCTCGGAGCCGTTGAGGACGAGGTCATAGGCCTTCGCCAGCGCATCGCCCGGGCTCGCCGACAGCGCCGCGTAATCCAAGTTCACCGGACTGGTGAACGGATGATGCATGGCGGCCCAGCGCCGCGCCTCGGCGTCATATTCGAACATCGGAAAGTCGACCACCCACAGCGGCCGCCAGCCTGTCGCGACCAGCTTCAAGTCCTGCGCCACCTTCAAGCGCAGCGCGCCGAGCGCATCGCTCACCACCTTGGCCGAATCGGCACCGAAGAAAATCAGGTCGCCGTCCTTGGCGGCGGTACGTTCGAGTATCCCCGCCACCGCCGCATCGCTCAGGAACTTCAAGATCGGCGACTGCAGGCCTTCGCGGCCCTTCGCGATCTCGTTCACCTTCACGTAGGCCAGCCCCTTCGCGCCATAGCGCGCCACATAGGCCGTATAGTCGTCGATCTCCTTGCGCGACAGCGTGCCACCCTGGGGCACGCACAGCGCCGTCACACGACCGCTCGGATCCGCAGCGGGACCCGCGAATACCTTAAAATCGCAGCCTTTGACCAGATCCGCCACATCCACCAATTCCAACGACACCCGCAGATCCGGCTTGTCCGAGCCGTAGCGGCGCATCGCCTCCGCATAGGTCATACGCGGCACGGGATTCGGCAACTCGACGTTCAGCACCTGCTTGAACAGAAAATGCACCAGACCTTCCATGATCTGCTGAATGGCCGACTGATCGAGGAAAGAAGTCTCGATGTCGAGCTGCGTGAACTCAGGCTGGCGGTCCGCGCGCAAATCCTCGTCGCGGAAACAACGCACGATCTGGTAGTAGCGATCGAATCCGGCGATCATGAGCAGCTGTTTGTAGATCTGCGGCGATTGCGGTAACGCGAAGAACTTGCCCGCATGCGTGCGGCTCGGCACCAGGTAATCGCGCGCGCCCTCCGGCGTCGCCTTCGACAGCATCGGCGTCTCGATGTCCACGAAACCCGCCTCGTCCAGGTAGTGACGCATCGCGCGCGTGATGCGATGACGCAGCAACAAGCGTTCGCGCATCTCCTCGCGGCGCAGATCGAGGTAGCGAAAACGCAGCCGCACCTCCTCGCTGACATACTCATCCAACTGAAAGGGCAATGGCTCCGAACGGTTCAGGATCTCGACTTCCTGCGCGAGTAATTCCACCTGACCCGACTTCAGATTGGCATTGGCCGTGCCGCTCGGACGCGCCCGCACCAAACCCGTGACCTGCAACACGAACTCGTTGCGCACCCGCTCCGCGCGGGCGAAGACCTCGGCCCGATCCGGATCGAACACGATCTGCAGCAACCCCTTGACGTCGCGCAGGTCGACGAAAATCACACCGCCGTGATCCCGGCGACGGCTGGCCCAACCGGCCACCGTGACCACCTGCCCTACGAGGGATTCGCCGATTTGGCCGCAATAATGAGTGCGCATAAGCTGTTTAACTGCAAAAAGGAAAGCGCGCGATGCTAAGGCCACGGGGCCGCGCGAGCAAGTTTATGTCCCGATTATAGCGCCGCTGCGCGAATATCCGGCGGGTACACGACATTGCGGGGGGATACGCGAGGGCACCCCCGACCGATGCTACGCCTTACCGACGTGTGGGTTACCCGACCTCCCCGTCAGCGACGCCTCTTCCCTTTGGCCGTTACTTTTGGGCGCACCTTGCTCGGCTTCGTCTTCGCCTGTGGCTTTGACTTCGGCGCCGCGGCCGCGCCGCGCTTCGAAATTCCGGGCGCAACGGGCTTCTTGGCCCCTTCAGTGGACGCCGCCTTTTCCACAGGCTTGTCGGCACCCTTATCCGCAGGCTTCGCCGCATCCTTCGTCGCATCTGCGGCCTTCGCATCGGTGGCCGGCTTCTTATCGTCCTTCGCCGCATCGGACTCCGGCCGATCAGCCAGATTCTTCTTGTGGTCCGAGTCCCCCTTGAAATCCGTCTCGTACCAGCCGCCGCCCTTCAGGCGAAATACCGGTGCCGACATCAGCCGCGTGAGCTGCGACTTACCGCATTCCGGGCACTTCTTCAGCGGCGAATCATTGATCTTCTGCATGGCCTCGAGCGTGTGGCCACAGTTCTTGCACTGATACTCGTAAAAAGGCATGTAATCCCTCTAAACCTTGACGCCGCGGCGAAGTATAACCAAGCGGCGCACCGGGCGCGGCAACCCCGGATCGGCCGCTGGCTTTAGGCTGCTAGTGCAGCCGCTCTTTTTCGAACACCAGCGCATCGCGCCGCAGGCGGGCAACCACCCGATCGCCGGCGATGAAATCCCCGCGCAGTATCTGCTGCGCCAACGGATTTTCGATCTGCGACTGGATGGCGCGCTTCAACGGCCGTGCACCATACACCGTATCGAAGCCCGCCTCACCGATCTTGTCCCTTGCATCGTCGTCGAGAGTGAGCGAGATATCGCGCTCCGCGAGCCGCTGCCGCAGACGCCCCAACTGGATGTCCACGATGGAGCGTATCTGCTCCCGGCCGAGCGAATGAAAAACCACGATATCGTCGACGCGATTGATGAACTCCGGCCGGAAGTGCTGGGTCACCACCTGCATGACCGCCGCCTTCATACCCGCATAATTCGCCGCGCCGCCCATCTCCTGGATCACCTGACTGCCCAGGTTCGAGGTCATGATCACCACTGAGTTGCGGAAATCCACGGTGCGTCCCTGCCCATCGGTGAGACGGCCATCGTCCAACACCTGCAGCAGCACATTGAACACATCGGGATGCGCCTTCTCGATCTCATCGAGCAGGATCACACAGTACGGACGACGACGCACCGCTTCGGTGAGATAACCGCCCTCCTCGTAACCCACATACCCCGGTGGCGCGCCGATCAGCCGAGCCACCGAATGCTTCTCCATGAACTCCGACATGTCGATACGGATCAACGAGTCCTCGGTGTCGAACATGAACTCCGCCAACGCCTTGCACAGCTCGGTCTTGCCCACGCCCGTGGGCCCCAAGAACATGAACGAACCGCTCGGCCGATGCGGATCGGACAGTCCCGCGCGCGTGCGCCGGATGGCATCCGCCACCGCCTTGACGGCCTCGTTCTGCCCCACCACCCGCTTGTCGAGCACCTCTTCCATGCGCAGTAGTTTATCGCGCTCGCCTTCTAGCATGCGCGACACCGGAATGCCGGTCCACTTCGAGACGATCTCCGCGATCTCGACTTCGGTCACCGAATTGCGCATCAGCTGATTCGGCTTCTTGTCGATGACCACGGCGGCGGCCAGCTTCTGCTCCAGCGCCGGGATGCGCCCGTATTGCAGCTCCGACATGCGCCCCAGATCCTGCGCACGGCGCGCGGCGTCCAGCTCCTGCCGGGCACGCTCCAATTCCTCTTGAATGTGCGCGGCGCCCTGCACGGTGGCTTTCTCCGCCTTCCACACCTCCTCGAGGTCCGAATACTCCTTGCCCAGCGCCGTCAGCGCGTCCTCCAGCGTGGTCAAGCGTTTGCGCGACGCCTCATCGGCCTCCTTCTTCAATGCTTCACGCTCGATCTTCAACTGAATGATGCGCCGATCCAGCTTGTCGAGCGCCTCTGGCTTGGAATCGATCTCCATGCGGATGAGCGAGCCCGCCTCATCGATCAAATCGATGGCCTTGTCGGGCAATTGCCGGTCGGTGATATAGCGGTGCGACAGCGTCGCCGCCGCGACGATCGCCGGGTCGGTGATCTGCACGCCATGATGCACTTCGTAGCGTTCCTTCAAGCCGCGCAGGATGGCGATGGTGTCCTCCACCGTCGGCTCATCCACCAACACTTTTTGGAAGCGCCGCTCCAGCGCCGCATCCTTTTCGATGTACTTGCGATATTCATCGAGCGTGGTGGCGCCGACGCAGTGTAGTTCGCCGCGCGCCAGCGCAGGCTTCAACATGTTGCCGGCATCCATCGCACCCTCGGCCTTGCCCGCGCCGACCATGGTGTGCAGCTCATCGATGAACAGAATCACCTGCCCTTCCTGCTTGGCAAGGTCACTGAGCACGGCCTTGAGCCGCTCCTCGAACTCACCGCGGAATTTCGCACCCGCGATCAACGCGCCCATGTCGAGCGCCAGAATCCGCTTGTTGCGCAAACCCTCCGGCACTTCCCCGTTGATGATGCGCTGCGCGAGACCCTCGACGATGGCGGTCTTACCGACGCCAGGTTCGCCGATCAGCACCGGATTGTTCTTGGTCCGGCGCTGCAGCACTTGAATGGTGCGGCGAATCTCATCGTCGCGGCCGATGACCGGATCGAGCTTGCCTTGGGCCGCACGCTCAGTAAGATCGATGCTGTATTTTTCGAGCGCCTGGCGATTCTCTTCCGCGCCCGCGTCCTCCACCTTGGAACCGCCGCGCACCTCGTCGATGGCCTTTTCCAGCGCCGCACGCGCCGCACCGCTCGACTTCAAGCTCCGGCCAAGGTCACCGCGATCCTCACAGGCCGCGAGCACGAACAATTCACTCGAGATGAACTGGTCGCCGCGCTGCTGCGCCAGTTTGTCCGTGACGTTGAGCAGTTTGCTCAAATCGTTTCCGAGCAGTACGTCGCCCGCCGACCCTTCGACGCGCGGCAGGCGCTCCAAGGCACTGGCCAGTTCCGAGCGCAGCTGCGCCACGTTCGCGCCCGCCTTCTCGAGCAGTGGTCGGGCAGTGCCCCCCTGCTGGTCGAGCAACGCCGCCATCAAGTGCACGGGCTCGATGTATTGATTGTCGCGACCCACGGCGAGCGACTGGGCATCCGCCAGTGCCGCCTGGAATTTAGTCGTCAGCTTGTCCATTCGCATAAAAATCCAACCCTGATAAAGCGTCCGGGATGCTCACAAGGTGGGGGTCGATCCGCTCGTATTCAACGGGTATCGTGGCACGATGACTATGACCCGCTTAGCATGGGCCAGATGGGCGGGGTAACCGGACGGGAACAGCGCAGTTCCGGCCCGGATACCTCGCCCACCCAGGCCTTTGCCAGGGTCGTCTGGCGAATCGAGCAAGCGTCAATTCAACCGACTGACTTTACTGTGACGAGGTACCCGTCATGCGCGGCGCAACGAGTCCCGGCTTCAACCAGATCAGCGTAGCTTGGCGCCCGGTACGGCCATCGCGGCGGTGCGAGAAGTACTGATCGGGCTGAGCGTAGGTGCACTCGCCACCGCCATAAATCTGTTCGACGCCGACGCGCGCCAGGCGGCGGCGCGCCAAGGTGAACAAATCCGCCATGAAACGGCCGCGCGGATTGGGCTGGAATGCCGCCACAGCCTCCGGATCGGCATCCAGAAGCGCCTCCCGTACTTCCGCACCGATCTCGAAATGAACCGGACCGATGGCCGGACCCAGCCAGGCGAGGATCTCCTTAGAGGGGCACCCCAGTGCCCGCACAGCCGCTTCGATCACCCCGCCGGCTAGGCCCCGCCAGCCTGCATGGGCAGCACCCACCCGCTCGCCCGACCGGGCGGCCAGCAGCACCGGCAGGCAATCGGCCGTGAGGATGGCGCACACCGTCCCCGGCCGCCGAGTCACCGCCGCATCGCCCAGCCGCGCCGCACCGGGCAGGTCCAAATCCACGACCTGGGTGCCATGCACCTGGGTAAGCCAGAATGGCTCACTGGGAAGCCCCGCGGCTTCGCGCAAAGTCCGGCGATTCTGGGCCACGGCCAGCGGAGCATCGTCCACGTGGTCGCCCAGGTTGAGCGAGGCATACGGCCCCTGGCTCGCCCCGCCCACCCGGAACGTCGATAGCGCCCGCACGGTCGGTGGCGCCGGCCACTGCGGAATCAACCACTGCGGCGTCACGGCAGCCTGCGGCATTCCATCGTCCCGCGCAAACGGCTTGGGCTCATGCTGACAGCCTGTGGCTCATGCTAACCGACCGATTCATGCTGGCCGCTCACCGCACCTCATCGAGGGCTCGCCGCCAATGCCGCCTGCCGCGCATCCTCACGCAGCACCGCCAGCAAGGCGGCGTAATCCGCAGGTACCGGGCTCTCGAGCGTTAGCCGCTTGCCCGTTCTGGGGTGATCGAAGGCCAGCGCCGCGGCGTGCAGCGCCTGGCGCTTGAAGCCACGCAGCATCTCGATCAACGGCGGCGTCGCGCCGCGTGGCAGCGCAAAGCGCCCGCCGTACACCGGATCGCCCACGATCGGATACTTGAGGTGCGACAGATGCAGCCGAATCTGGTGGGTCCGGCCCGTCTCGAGCTTAACGGTCAACAAGGTATGCGCACGGAAGCGCTCGCCGATTCGATAATGGGTGGTGGCCGGCCGGCCATCCTGACGGATGGCCATGCGCAACCGGTCGCTGCGGTGGCGCCCGATGGGCTCATCGATGGTGCCGCCGGAGGTCATCACCCCCACGCTCACCGCCAGATACTCTCGCGACACGGTGCGCGCCAGGAGCTGCCGCGACAGCGCGGTATGCGCTTCCGGGGTCCGCGCCACGACCAAGAGGCCGCTGGTGTCCTTGTCGAGCCGATGGATGATTCCCGCCCGCGCGAGCGACGCCAGCGACGGATCCAGCCCCAACAGCGCATTCTGCAGCGTGTGCTGCGGATTGCCCGCGCCCGGATGTACCACCAGCCCCGCCGGTTTGTCGACCACCAGAACGTCCCGATCCTCATGGATCAAGGTCAAAGGGATGCTTTCCGGCAGCGCCGCGCTTTGCGGTTCCGGGGCCGACATCCGCACGTTGATGCGCGAACCCGCCACCACCACGTCGCGCGGCTTGCAGGGCAAACGGCCCACCAACACCTGTCCCGCCTCGATCCAGCCCTTGATGCGGGTGCGCGAATGCTCCGGCATGAGACGCGCCAGGGCGCTATCGAGCCGCTGGCCCGCCAATTCCTCGGGAACTTCGAGGTCAATGACCTGGAACTCTGCATTCATGGGCGTACTCGAACGTAGCGGTCTGTCGGACTTGAGGTCAGCCCGGGCATCGTCGCCGCGGTCCAACGGACTCCGAGCTGCGGGGCATCGGGTATACTGCCGCGCTTCTGTCGGGACCCCCCATTGTAAGGAATTGCCTGTGCGACTGCGTGATCTTGTCCATCCTAGCCGTATCCTGCTGATGACCATCGGAATAGCGATGCTCGCCACCGGCTGCCGCAGCCATCGAGCCGACGATGCCAAGTCCGGTCCCGAGGTCATTTACGCACGCGCCCAGAAGGCCATGCGCAACTCCAGCTACGCCGAGGCCATCAAGCAGCTCGAAGCATTGCAATCGCGCTTCCCATTCAGCGAACCCGCGCGCCAGGCTCAACTGGACCTGATCTTCGTCTACTACAAGAGCCGTCAGGTCGACCCCGCGATCGACGCGGCCGACACCTTCATCCGCGAGAATCCCACCAATCCCCGCGTCGACTACGCTTACTACATGAAAGGCCTGGTGTATTTCGAGCGCCAGGCGAATTTCCTGGAGCGCTATTTCAACGTCGACCTATCCCAGCGCCCACCGATCAACGCCAAGAAGTCGTTCGAGGCCTTCGACGATCTCATCAAGAAATACCCGCATAGCGAATATGACGGCGATGCCCGCCAGCGCATGATCTTCCTGCGCAACCGCCTGGCCGACTTCGAATTGCACGTCGCGCTCTACTACATGCGCCGCGGCGCCTACGTCGGCGCCATCAACCGCGCCAAGTTCTGCGTCGAGAACTACGACGGCGCCCCCGCGGTGCGCGGCTCCATGAAGGTGCTGGTCGACGCCTACCGGGCGCTGGGGATGACCGATCTCGCGGCCGACGCGGAGCGCGTCTACGCCGACAATTACCCCGCCTACACCAAGGATATCGAACAGAAAAAATCCTGGTGGCGCCGGATTCTTTGACTAGCGCGACTTGTACCCACTGGTGATCGGGTAGCGCCAATCGCGGCCAAACGCCCTGCCGCTCACGCGGATACCGGGGGGCGCTTGGCGCCGCTTGTACTCGTTGCGCTTCACCAGGGCCAAGATACGCCCCACCGTGGCTCTATCGAAGCCGCGCGCTGCGATCTGATCCACCGACAGATCCTCCTCGATGAAGGCTTCGAGAATCGGATCCAGCACCTCGTACGGCGGCAGGCTGTCGGTGTCCTTCTGGTCATGGCGCAGTTCGGCCGACGGCGGTCGCAGGATCACCCGCTGCGGGATGACCGGCGATTGCGCATTGCGCCAGGCGCACAACCGATACACCAGTAACTTGCTGCAATCCTTGATGGGCGCGAAGCCGCCCGCCATGTCACCGTACAGAGTCGCATAGCCCACCGACATCTCGCTCTTGTTGCCGGTAGTGAGCAACATCCGGCCGGTCTTGTTCGAGATGCCCATCAACAGCACCCCGCGGCAGCGCGACTGAATGTTCTCCTCCGCGGTATCGGCAGGCCGGCCCGCGAACTCGTCCTGCAAGGCCGACAGGGTCGCCTCGAACATGCCTTCGATGGAGATTTCGCTGTGTTTGACGTGCAGCAATGCCGCCTGCTCCGCCGCGTCGTCCTTGCTCATCTGCGAGGTATAACGCGACGGCATGGCCACCGACTGCACTCGGTCGGCGCCCAGCGCATCCACCGCGATGCATAGCGTCAGCGCCGAATCGATGCCCCCCGACAGTCCCAGAATCACGCCCGGAAATCGGTGCTTTTCCACGTAATCGCGCGTGCCCTGCACCAAGGCGCCGTACACACTCTCTTCATGTCCCTGCAGCGGCACGATATCCCCGCGGAGCGGCCGCACCGCCCCGGCGGCGTCCGCCGCGAGCTCGACCACGAACATCCCCTCGGTGAATGCGGGCGCCCTGAAGGTCACCTCCCCCTCGGCATCCATGACGAAGGAGTTGCCGTCGAACACCAGCTCATCCTGGCCACCGATCAAATTCACGAACACCAGCGGGATGCCCGTCTCGGTTACCCGGGAGCGGCCCACCTCCTGTTCCCGCTGCGTTTGCTTGTCCACCTCGTAAGGGGAGGCATTGATGACCAGCAGAACCGCCGCGCCGGCGTCGCGCGATTGCCTGGCGGGATAGGGCTCCCAGACATCCTCGCAGACCAACACCCCGACCTTGATGCCGTTCACTTCGAGTACCGTCGGCTTGGTTCCCGGCGTGAAATAGCGCTTTTCGTCGAATACCCGATAGTTGGGCAGGCAGGCCTTGCGGTGATTGGCCAGCACCACGCCGTCCCGGATCACAATGGCCGAATTGTAAATCTTGGTCCCCACGTACTCCGGGTAACCGGCGATCAAGGTGATGCCGCGTACCTCCCGCTTCAATCGCTCGATCGATTCAGCGACCTGCGTGCGCATCCCCGAGTGAAACAGCAGATCCTCCGGTGGATAACCCGAAACCGCCAATTCGGGCAGCAATACCACGTTCGCGGCATGCTGATCGCGCGCCGCGGCGGCGGCCGCGACGATGCGCGACGTGTTGCCGTCGACGTCGCCAACCACCAAATTGAGCTGCGCCATCACACAACGCAACCGACGCGGTTGGGTCAATGCAGCCCCCTATTTTTTGCGCTTCGGCGCGGCCGACTTGCCGGCCTTCTTGAGCAGCTTCTTGAGCTGCTTTTTCTCGGCCTTCTTGGACAGCCGCGGGGCCCACTTCGATGCGGCCGGCACAGGCGCGGCAGACCTAGGCACAGCCTTGGCCGCCTTGCCGGCGTCTCTGACGGACTTCCCCGCCGACTTCGACGCTGCCTTCTTACCGGTCTTCGCCGTCGATTGCTTCACTGCCTTCGGGGGCGCAGCTTTCGCTTTGGACGCGGTCGGCCGAGGCGCGGCCGACACAGGCACCGCCGCGCCCGCCTTACCGCCCCTCGCGGCAGCCTTGCGCTGCAAGCGCTTCGCGATCGCCTTGCCCAGCTCGGCGGGCGAGCGCACGGTGGTGATGCCGGCCGCTTCCAAGGCCTCGAACTTCGCCGCCGCGGTGCCCTTGCCGCCCGCGACGATGGCGCCGGCATGGCCCATGCGCTTGCCCGGGGGCGCCGCCACGCCGGCGATGTACGCCACCACCGGCTTGCTGACGTTTTTCTTGATGTAGGCCGCCGCGGCTTCCTCGTCGCTGCCGCCGATTTCGCCGACCATGACGATGCCCTCGGTCTGCTCGTCCTGTTCGAACAGCTCGAGCACCTCGATGAAATTCATGCCGCGCACCGGATCACCGCCGATACCCACACAGGTGCTCTGGCCCAGACCGTTGTTGGTCGTCTGGAACACCGCCTCATAGGTCAGCGTGCCCGAGCGCGACACGATGCCCACCCGACCCTTCTTGTGGATGAAGCCCGGCATGATGCCGATCTTGCACTCTTCAGGCGTGATGATGCCCGGACAGTTGGGCCCGATCAGTCGGGTCTTGTAGGTGGCGAGCGTGGCCTTCACGCGCACCATGTCGTTCACCGGAATGCCCTCGGTGATGCAAACGATGAGTTCGCAGCCCGCATCGGCCGCCTCGAGAATGGCGTCGGCCGCGAACGGCGCCGGCACGTAGATCATGCTCACCGTGGCGCCGGTCTCGGCCACCGCCTGTTTGGCCGTGTCGAACACCGGTAGATCCAGATGCTTCTGACCGCCGCGGCCCGGCGTGACGCCGCCCACCACCTTACTGCCGTAGGCGATGCACTGCTCCGAATGGAATGTGCCCTGTTTGCCGGTGAATCCCTGGCAGATGATCTTCGTCTTCTTGTTGACCAGAATACTCATGTCTCAGGCTCCCGCCATGGTGACGGCTTTGGTGGCCGCATCCGTCAAATCGCTCGCCGCCGTGATGGCAAGACCGCTGTTCGCCAATAGTTCGCGCGCCAGCGGCGCGTTCGTGCCTTCGAGACGCACGATGACCGGCATATTCACGCCCACCTCTTTGACCGCCGCGATGATGCCCTCGGCGATCATGTCGCAGCGAACGATACCGCCGAAGATATTGATGAGAATCGCGGTCACTTTGGCATTCGAAAGGATCAACTTGAACGCGGCCGTGACCCGCTCCTTCGTTGCCCCACCGCCCACATCCAAGAAGTTGGCGGGCGAACCGCCGTGCAGCTGGATCAGGTCCATGGTCGCCATCGCGAGGCCGGCGCCATTCACCATGCACGCGATATTGCCGTCCAGAGACACGTAGTTGAGTTCATGCTCCGCCGCCTTGCGCTCCATCGCATCTTCCTGCGTGGCATCGCGCATGGCCGCTAGATCCTTGTGCCGGAACAGCGCGTTATCCTCGATGCCGATCTTGGCATCCAGGGCCAACAGCTCGCCCTCGCCGGTGACGATCAAGGGATTGATCTCCACCAACGCCGCGTCCTGTTCGAGGTACAGCTTGTAGAGCGCATGCGCGATCTTGCCGAACTGGCCGATCTGCGCCCCCGTGAGTTCCAAGGCGAAGGCCAACTGACGGCATTGAAAATCCTGTAAACCCGCCGTGGGATGGATATTCACGTGAATGAGCTTCTCCGGCGTGTGCTCGGCCACCTCCTCGATGTCCATGCCGCCGGCCGACGACGCGACGAAGGCGATGCGTCCCGCTTCCCGATTGAGCACCAGGCTGAGATAGATCTCTCGGACGATTTTCGAGCCTTGTTCCACGTACACCTGATGAACCGGCAGCCCTTCGGGCCCGGTCTGATGGGTCACCAGCGTGGTGCCGAGCATCGCCTGGGTGGCGGAGCGCACCGCCTCTATATCCTTGGCCACCTTGACGCCGCCCGCCTTGCCGCGACCGCCCGCATGCACCTGGGCCTTGACCACCCACAACGAACCGCCCAGTTGTTTGGCGGCCGCCACCGCCTCCTCCGGAGAGTTCGCCACCTGCCCCTTCGGTACCGGAATGGCGTACTGCGCGAAAAGCTGCTTCGATTGATACTCGTGCAAATTCATGAATTGTCCTTGGATGCCGATAGGATCGCACTTCAGCCGGCTATTCTGAATTAAGCTTGAGGCCAGCGCAAAGCCGCTTGAGGACCTGAAGCTCTTTGAATCTTCCCTTCGATCGACGTGACGGCTCCAAACTCGCCCTGAATTGGCGGGTACTCGGTCTGCTGAATCTGTACCGGGTTCTCGTGCCGCTGGTGCTGGCAAGCCTGTATTCGTTGGGCGGCGGTCGCGGTCTGACCGTGGACTCGCCCGGACTGTTTTTCGCGGCCGCGGGCTTTTACCTAGGCTTTGGACTGTTCAGCGTCGTTCTCGTGCGGCGGCGCCTCGGAAGCGCCTACCTGCAGACCATCCTCCAGGCGACGCTCGATATCTTGGTGCTGATGTTGCTGCTGCATGCCTGCGGCGGCGTCGCCGGCGGGCTGGGTCTGTTGCTGCTGGTACCCGTGGGCAGCCTCGCGTTTCTGTTGCCGCCACGCAGTGCACTGTTCCTCGCCGCCGTCACCATCCTCGCGCTGCTCGCGGACACCATCTGGCAGCAATTGATGGGCCGAGTCGACATCAATATCTATGCGACCACTGGGCTCTTGGGGATCGTCCTGTTCACCATCGCAGCCTCCTCGAGCGTGGTTGCCAGGAGCATGCAGCAAAGCGAGGAACTAGTCAGGCAGCGGGACTTGGATCTCGCGAATCTCGCCGAGCTATCGCAGTACATCGTGCAACATCTGCGGGAAAGTCTCCTCGTGGTGGACGCTGCGGACTCCATCCGCCTCATCAACGAGTCGGCCGCCGAGATTCTGGGCGGCGCCCATGCCGTGCCCGGTGCCTTGGTGGGCGAAGTATCGCCGCGTCTGCTGTATTCGCTCACCACGTGGCGAAAGAGCGAGCGCAACGAGGATGCACCGGCGAGTTTCGTTGCGGCCGACGGCGCACGTCTGATTCAGCCGCATTTTGCGCCGCTCGGCGGCCTGGCGCCCGGCCCCACCCTGATCTTCCTCGAAGACACCAGCCTGATGGCCGAACGCGTGCAACAGAGCAAACTGGCCGCCCTCGGCCGCCTGTCCGCGAGCATCGCCCACGAAATCAGAAACCCGGTGGGTGCCATGAGCCACGCCGGCCAGCTACTCGCCGAAAGTCCCGCCATTGGCGACAGCGAGCGCCGCCTCACCGACATCATCCGCAACAATTCGGAGCGCGTCAGCACCATCATCAACAACGTGCTGCAAATGTCGCGGCGCGAGGCGACGAAGCCCACGCGTCTGGCGCTGGGCGAGTGGCTGGACGATTTCCTGCGCGAGTTTTGCGAAACCATGCAGGTCTCGATGGTGCAGATCGCCGTCGAGGAGGAAACGGAGGATCTGGAAGTCCACATCGATCCCAGCCACCTGCACCAGGTCGTTTGGAATCTATGCGATAACGCCATCAAGTACGGCGAAGCCCGCGACGGCACCCGCGTGGAAATCAAGTTGAGCCGACTGAGCCCGAGCAATCGACCCTACCTGGAGGTCGCGGATCGCGGACCCGGCATCGACGCCAAGGCTGTTGATCGAATCTTCGAGCCGTTCTTCACCGGCCGCAAAGGTGGCACCGGCTTGGGTCTGTTCATCGCCCGCGAGCTTTGCCAGCTCAATCGCGCGGTGCTGTTGTACGAGCCGCGGGGCGGCGACGGCAGCATCTTCCGAATCGTGTTCAGCGATCCGCAGCGATGGGAGGAGTAGTACGATGGGTTGGCACGGCCTTGATGGATCGAATAAGCATTGGTCCACCGATCATAATCCTCGTACCGAGGCGCCAGCCCGCTACGCCCGTACGAACCAGTCATCGTGTTGAGAGAGTTCCTGAAATTTCCTCACATAGCCCTTTGACACGAGCAGATCGTGAACGGAATCTCGTATCGGCGTAAAATTATGCTCGCACGTGATTACTCCGAATTCATACTTTTCGAAGTCGAACGTAGAGAGAATCTCAAACTCACTGCCTTCCGTATCGATCGACAAGTAATCGATTTTCTTCGGGGCAGCGTATTTTTCCAGCAAATCGGTCAGCGAAATGGTTTCCACCTCGTAGGTCTTACCAAATCTCCTGGTACCCGAGTATTGATCGCTCGAGCTGAAACTAGAGATCGTCGATAACTCGGGATAACTGGCCTCGTTGAAAATCACCGTCGAGCCGCTGGCGCTCCACACACATTTCCTCTCGATATGGCAACTACGGCTATTCGCCAAATCTTGATGCCAGATTCTTGCGGGTTCGGCGAGAATTCCACTCCAGCCAAACTCCTTCTCCAAAAGGTGAGTATTGCTCAAGTCGACGCCATTCGTGGCACCGAACTCCACGAAAAATCCATTGGACTTGGCTTGCGACTCCGCGACGACGAACAAATCCTGCCGGAATTGGGACTTTGATTTTTTCAGCAGTCGAAGCAACAGCGGAGCATAAGACTCCGGCTGCTCGAGCAAAAACTTGAGGTCGCAGGAATCCTGAAAGTTTGCGGTCAAGGTTTCTAATCGTGAATAGCTGGTAACACCAACTCCCACGAGTTTGAGCAACTTCTTGATGACATTTTCCGCGCTTGCGGAAAGCCTAAGTTCGTTTCGCATGAACGGTCTTCTGCATCAGGGTATTCGATTATCCTCACAAGGCTTGAGCTTGTGACCCAATGAATTACGGCGCACATCGTCACATAATCGGTCGAAATGTTAACATCGTGGGCAACAGACCGTGGAAAGCGTGTACTTTTGCATCATGAACGTTGCGACGTCACCCCACCTCGAGGCAAGTCCGTCACCGCTTCCCCAGCGACTGCGCGTAACCGCCGTCATGCCCTGCCTGAACGAGGAACGCACGGTCGGAATATGCATTGAAAAGGCGCTCCAGGCATTTCACGCCATGGATGCCGACGGGGAAGTCGTGGTAGCGGATAACGGCTCCAGCGACCATTCCGTCGAGATAGCGCGATCGCTGGGTGCGCGCGTGATCCATGTCGAGCAGAAGGGCTACGGTGCCGCCGTGTTGGCCGGTATCGAGGCGGCGCATGGCGACTATATCGTCATGGCGGATTCGGACGACTCGTACGATTGGCTTTCGCTCGAGGCGTTCGTGCGCGCACTGGACTCGGGTAGCGATCTGGTCATCGGCAATCGCTTCGTCGGCGGCATCGATCCGGGAGCCATGCCAGGATTACATCGCTATCTTGGGAACCCCGTGCTGTCATGGTTGGCACGCACCGTCCATAGTGCGCCCGTGGGCGATTTTCACTGTGGCATGCGTGCATTGCGCCGCGACGCGTTTCCTAGAATGAACGTCCGCACGCCAGGTATGGAATTCGCAACGGAAATGATCGTTAATTCATGCTCCGCCGGTCTGCGGGTGACGGAGGTTCCGACCCGCCTGAGACGCGATGGTCGGGACCGAGCGCCCCATCTGCGCTCGTTTCGGGATGGCTGGCGCCACCTGCGATTCATCCTGACCTATGGTCCGAATTACCTGTATCTCGCCCCGGGTGGCTTATGTTTCGTAGTCGGTCTGGCCATGGTGGGCATCCTTGCCTGGGGTCCGGTGACGATCGCGGGTCACTATTTTGGCATCCACTTCCTTGCGCTTGCGTGTGCGCTGACCCTGGTCGGGTTCAACATCATCCACTATGGAATATTGGCCAAGGTGGTGGCGCTGCGTCGGGCGCACTCCGTGACCTCACGCATCGCACGGTGGGCGCTGACGGATTTCTCGCTGGAGGGTGCCTTGATTGTCGGGGGATCGCTGATCGCCATCGGAATTACCGGCGACGCCTGTCTTCTGATCAAATGGCTGGGATCGCACGCTGCTCAGATGGACTCAACGGTACATGCCGTATTTGCGGCGACGCTTGCGATCGTCATCGGGGTCAATCTTTGCCTCGGCGCGTTCTTGCTGCACATGCTCGTCACCGAAGAGCGCGGCTAGCGCCCTGTCTGACTCATGGACACCGTCACGTCGCCGAATCATGAATCAGACAGGCTGCTAGCAGTGGACCATACATGGCTCGGCATGCGGGCGCGCCATTCCTTGATCGAGGCCTCAACCCAGGAGCGAAATTCGCACTTGAAGCGCAGCGGTGAGAAGCGCTCCGCATTTTCCCGGCATGCCTCGGCGTCTATCGCCTGAGCGCCGGATTCAAACACTCCGATCGCACGCACGATGGCTTCGGCCGTTTGATCATGGAAAAAGACACCGGTTGGCCGCTCTTGGTCGAGTCCGCGCACCGTCTCGCAGACCCCTCCACGCCCGAATGCGATCACCGGGGTGCCGCAGGCTTGCGCTTCGATTGGTAAAAGGCCGAAGTCTTCTTGGGCCGCAAACACGAAAGCCCGCGCGCGGCCCAGATGATCGCGGAGAACTTCATCTGAAACCCGTCCGAGAAACGTCACATTGTCGGGCGCGGTGCGCTTGAATGCCTTGAGCTCCGCTCCGCTACCAATGACGATGAGTCGCTTTTCCGGCAACTGCCGAAATGCCTCCACGACGATATCCATGCGCTTGTAAGGCATCAGCCTTGATGCCGCGAGATAAAAGTCTTCCTTGTCCTTCCGGAACGGAAACCGCGCGATCTGCACCGGCGGATAGATGACATCCGCATCGCGGCCGTAGCATTTTCGAATGCGGCGCGCCACGAAGTGAGAATTACAGGCAAAACGATCGACGCCGTAGTGCGTTCGAACGTCCCACAGACGCAGATAGTGAAAAATGAGCCTGGCGGCAACTCCGCGCAGCCCACGACCCAGACCACCGAACTTCAGATATTGATGCTGCAGATCCCAGGCGTAACGCATTGGAGAGGACACGTAACTCAAGTGCAATTGATCCGGTCCCGTGATCACACCCTTCGAGACCGCGTGACTACTGGACACGATCAGGTCATATGCGGACAGATCCAACTGCTCCACCGCCAGCGGCATCAGCGGCAGATAGATCTCAAATTTTTTCTTCGCCCAGGGCAGCTTTTGCACAAACGTGGTTTTTGCATGTCTGCCGCCCAGCCGCTCACGATCCGAGTCGCTGAGGAAATCGACCACTGAAAATAGGTCCGCATCGGGCAGCACGTCGAGAATCATCGCAAGTACTTGCTCAGAACCCGCCCATTCGCTAAGCCACTCGTGAACGACGGCAATCTTCACGGCATGCTGCGCCGATCGCTCAGTTGGGTGCCGATTTCACAGCGGCAATGAAGGGTCGCACCAGCCATGCAAGAACGCATAAACTACACGTCTCTCCAATTAATAGACCCGCTGCTGCCCCACTCGCACCGAAGGCCGGTATTAGCGCTCGCAATGCTACAGCGAAGATCACCAGGTTGAAAGTCGCCACGGCACAGAGGGTGGGGAACCGCCCGCGGGCAGCGAGCATCGCGACACAGATACCGTTGATTCCGACAATCGGCAGCAATAGCGCTAGTGGTTTCAGCACCGCAATCGCGGCCAGGTAAGCCGGAAACCAATGCACGACCATCGAAGAAGTCGCTGCCAGGAAGCCGACAACCACGCCAAACGCCGCTAACGCGACGCCCAGCAGCAATCGAATTCCCATGACCATCCGTGCATCCGGATTGCCGCTGATCTGCCTGGCAATGGCAGCATAGGCCACGCCAGCGAACGCCGCGGCGGCCAGAGCCAGCGGTTGATACAGGCGAAACGCAACCGTATACGTAGGCAGCGCGGCGGGATTCAACCAAGCGAGGAACCAAACATCCAAACGCATGTAGCTTCCCACCAGCGCGTTATACGAGGCGACCGGCAGGCACTCTCGCAGCCGAATCAATACCCGGCCATAGGATCGAAAATTGAGCTTGGGCGCCAACTTCGACTGCGACAGCGAAGCCACGATGGCGGCCGCTTCAAATACCGCTAGCACCAGCAGTGCGAGTGTTCCGTTCGCAGCGACGTACGTCAGCGCCGCAACGACGCCCAAGCCAACGGCCAATAGGGGGACCACCGAAAACATCAGGCGCGGTAACTGGGACCGCGCCTGGAGCACCGCAATCGGTACACCGATGACGAGGCCAGTGATCGTCAATATCGAGGCCGTCAGAGCAAGGGCATTATCCAAGTCGACCATCGACTTGGCGACGAACCAGACCGCCACCGACGCAAACATTGCGGCGACCAAACGGATCGCTAGACCGGCTTCGGCCTCGATCTGACCATTCTCTTCGCCGCGCGCCGCCCCGATCGCCCTGACCAGCCACACTTCGACTCCAAGATCACAGACCAGTCTGGCCGTGTCGGCGAGCGTCACCGCAATGACGGCGTGATTTACTTCCGGCGGTGCAAGGATCGACACCAGCAGCAGCAGAACCACCGCTCTGCCACCAAAAGACAGGCCGCGCGCCAAGGTCAAAGAGACGGTACTTATCGCGAAATGTATCAAGATCTGAGGCGCCCGGGTTTCTGGTACGCTGGCATGCGGCTTCTGGCCAAGCGATTGGGTTCGCGATATCGTCGCGTCGGACAATCAAGCGCGCCTCCATTACGTACAAGGCAAACCGTGTCGCAAGCAGCACCGACCCAAGCGGGGGGAACCTCCGCATCCGGCGTTTTGTACGACGATCGATGGTCGGGGCCGCATGGAATCGGGCGCTTCTCCGCGGAGATCTTCGCGCGCGTTCCAGGGCTCACGCCGGTACCGCACACATTGCCTAAACTACATCCGTTGGAACCGCTGTGGCTCAGCGCCATCATCGCGAATGCGCGGCCGAAGGCGTATTTTACTCCCGGCTTCAATCCTCCTCTCCTCTCGAGCGTGCCCTTGGTCATGACGGTGCACGATCTCAATCATCTCATCGTCCGCGATAACACGTCCGCGGTTCGCCGCGCCTACTACGCGATGGTTGTGTTGCCTGGCTGCAGGCGAGCAGCCAGCATCTTGACGGTATCAGAGTTCTCGCGACAGCACATTATCGAATGGGCCAGGGTCCCCGCCCATCGTGTCGTCAAGGTGGGCCTTGGAATTTCAGACGTATTCGTGCCGCTCGGCGCAGCCTACGATCCCGGTTATCCTTACCTGCTCTATGTGGGCCTGAGGGGACCCCATAAGAACCTGCCGCGCTTGATTGAGGCGTTCGGGCGCGCGCGAATCGATCGACGAATTCGTTTGGTCTTAACCGGCCATGAGGATAGCGGCCTGCTGTCCGTTGCAAGAGCGGCCAAATGTGCTGACAGAATCGTGTTCGCTGGATTACCCAGCGATGAAGAACTCGCACGGTTGTATCGCGGCGCGCTTGCGCTTGCCATGCCCTCCACCTTCGAAGGCTACGGTTTGCCCGCAGTGGAGGCTATGGCCTGCGGGACACCGACGCTGGTCTCGAGGGCCGGCGGCCTAGCCGAAGCGTGCGGCACCGCCGGACTACCGATCGAGCCGGACCGCCTGGAATCGATTACGGAGGGTATCGAGCGGATCGTAGACAACCTTGATCTCCGCTCCGAACTCGTGCGTGACGGCCTTGCCTGGGCAGCGCAATTCCCGTGGTCGAGCACCGCAGACCGAGTCGCAACGGTATTGAGACAATTACAGTGACGGTACAATCTTCGATGGGTTTATCCAGCTCAACTACCGCTGATCGACGAATTATCCTGCTGGGAGTTCTATTGTCCGCGCTTGCGTTGGCATACTTTTATGCTGCGGATAATTTCTTTTTCTCCACCCGATACATGGCTCCCATTTTTCAGTATCTGTTGGTGATGGAGGACTCCAAAACCGCGTGGCTCACGCTGGGCGTTTGTATTGTGGCTGCAGCCTGGGCGAATCCCCGACCCTGCCTCAAAATCGTTGACTGGCTCGGCTCACATGTGGCGATTACGACGTTGACGGTCATCGCCGCCTTCGCGCTCGGCACGGTGTTCATTTATCACGACGCCGCCTTTTCGATGGACGAGTACGCGGCGGTGTTCCAAGCAAAGGTGTTCGCATCAGGCCGATTGGCCGCGCCGTTGCCGCCATCAGTCGTCGACTGGTTGATACCCCCCGGATTCAATGGGATCTTTCTGGTTGCATCGAGGATGACCGGCATGACGATCGAGGCCTATTGGCCTGGATTCGCCGCGCTACTCGCACCCTTCGAGTTCTTGCGCGCCCCATGGCTCTGTAACGCGACGCTGGCCGGACTCGCAATATTTCTGATTCACGGTATCACCCTGCAAATTACCGGCGATCGCCGAGCCGCAGGCTGGGCCATGCTATTCACGCTGGCCTCCGGTGCCTTCGTCGCCAACGCGATTTCCTATTATTCGATGCAGGCGCACTTGACCGCCAATCTACTGTTCGCTTGGCTGCTGATGAGACCGACTCCGTTTCGACTCATCGGCGCCGGCGCCGTAGGGTCGCTGGCCCTCGTGCTCCACAACCCCTTTCCGCACGCCATGTTCGCGGTACCGTGGATCGTCGCCATCGCATTTTCCAAAGAACGGCGTCGATCACTGCTGTTACTTGCCATAGGCTATATGCCGATATTGATTTTCGTTGGTGCTGGCTGGCTGCATCTCCGTTCGGTGATTACCGCGGGCAACTCCGGCTTCAATGTGATCAGCAACGGCTTCACATCGGTCTTCAGTATCCCGGACAAGGCGATGATCGATATGCGGACGGCGGCGCTGGTCAAAATGTGGGTTTGGGCTTCGCCCTGTCTGTTTCTCTTTGCACTGATGGGGCGTCTACACCACGGCGATGACCAGCGCGTTCGGCTGCTGATGCAATCCGCGATAGTGACGTTCGTCAGCTATGTATTCGTGGTCTTCGACCAAGGCCACGGCTGGGGTTACCGATATTTTCATTCGGCTTGGGGCGTAGTCCCGATACTGGCGGGGTGCGCCATGACCGGGCGATCGGAATCGAATGGACGCCTCCTAGCATTCGCGGGTGCCGGCGCGATATTGAACCTATTGATTGTGGTCCCGTTCCAGATGGCGCAAATCGACGGCATCATCACGCGTCACACGGCGGAATTGCCGGGGGTGCATAGGCCGGGAAATGACGTGTACTTCGTCCGTTGGCCGAGCGCGTTTTACATTGCGGACCTGGTGCAAACGGATCCGCTGCTGCGTGAGGAGGACCTGGTTCTATTTAGCCGCGGACCTGAGTTGGATGCCGAACTGCGGCGGCAGAATTGGCCGAATGCGGTGCTGGTTGATCGAGGGTTTGGTGTAGAGGAATGGAATCTCGGCGCCACCGATCAAAGGCGAGTGGACTCTTCGGGGATCAAGCGGTTCGAGTTCGCATACACAGAGCATGCACCGAGGGATTCACCGCCGCCCTGAGATCTCTTTGCGCCGGCGCTCAAAAGTCGGAGCGGCAGAGCGGGGCTGCCCGCTGCCTTCCCGACCGGCTAAGTAAAATCGTCGTCAACCCCCGCTCGACGCAAGTCCGCCGCCACTCGCGCCAACACACCGGCCCAGTCACCGATCGCCTGCTGCCGATATAATCTTGCCGTCGCGTACCACGGGCTATCGTTTCGCTCGAGCAGCCACCGCCAGTCCGGATTGAACGGTAACAACACCCACGTCGGCCTGCCCAAGGCCCCGCTCAGATGGGCGACGCTCGTACACACGCTCACGACCAGATCCAAGCACTCGACCAAGGCGGCGGTGTCGCTGAAGTCGCGCAACTCGGCGTCGAATCGCGCGATCCACGGATTCGCGGCAAGGACTTCCTCATCTGACGTTCGAATGTCCTTTTGCAGGCAAACGTACTGAAATTCAGATGGCAGATGGTCGATCCAGTCGCCAAGCCGGATGCTGCGATTGTGATCGTTTCCCTGCCGTGGATTGCCGCTCCACACCAAGCCGATGCGGGGACGGTCTCGAGCCCCTAATCGCTCACGCCATCGCGCTACCTGGGCGCGGTCGGCGCGCAAGTAGCCCGTCGCGCTGGGTATGGTTGCGAGCGTGGTCTTGAGTGCCAGCGGCAGACTCAGCAGCGGGCAGCGATAGTCGAAGGGCGGTAGAGGCTCTCCCTCCACGATGACCGCGGATACCCCCGTCACGCTTTCCATCAAAGTCGCCAGCGGCGCCTGCACCTCGAGAATTACGGTCGCTCCCCGGTGGGCGGCGGTCGTCGCAAAGCGGCAAAATTGCAGTGCATCGCCCAGACCCTGCTCGGAGTAGAGCAACAGCGTCTTTCCCGTTAGTTCTTCCTCGCCCAGCCAGAGCGGCACTCCCCAGGTGCGCTCCGTGCCCATCGATAGCCGGGCCGCATTTTTCCAGCGCCATTCGTAGTTCAACCAGCCGTTTTCATAGTCGCCGCTCAACAACAACGCCAGCGCCCGGTTGTATTGCGCTTCGGCAAAGTCGGGTTGGATCGCGATGGCGCACGCGTAACCCGCGAGCGCTTCGTCCACTCTGCCGACCTCCATGAGCACCGCCGCCCGATCGCAATGCGCCGCCGCGTAATTGGGCTTGAGCGCGATTGCCCGATCGTAGCTGGCGAGCGATTCGTCCCATTGCATCAGGGTCCGCAACACGGTGCCGCGGTTGAAGTAGTCCTCGGCATGGCCGGGGCGAATCGCAATGGCCCGATCGTAATTGACCAACGCCGCCTCGAGGCGCCCCAACGCCTGCAGCACGACGCCGCGATTGGCATGGGCTTCCGCGTAATCGGGCTTCGCAGCAAGGGTATCGTCGTAAGCGGCAAGTGCCGCGTACAGATCGCCAAGCCCCTTGAGCACGCCGGCGCGGTTGTAGTGCGCCTGATGAAACTGGGGATAAATGGCGACGGCCGCGCCATAGCTCGCGATGGCGGCGCGCGGCTGCCCTGTGCGTTCCAGCAATACCCCGAGGTTATAGTGGGCCTCCGCGTGGCCCGGATGGAACCCGATCACGCGCTCATACAGCGCTTTGGCAGCCGTGAAATTTCGTGCTTGATGCGCACGGATCGCCTCGGCATACAATTCGTCCACCGGTGGCTCGACAGACCGTGGCCCGACCGCCAGTGGCGAAACCGCCGCCGCGGCTGATCTCCGTCGGAAAAACCTAAAGATTCCCGTAGGCATGGCACGCGTGCATCAAATGAACCCGCTCGGTTGACGGACGATTGAGAGTTTAGCAGCGTGTCAGGCCCATGGGCGCCGTCACGAGGGGCGCGCACTTCGCTACACTACGTGCATGTCGAAACCCGCCGTACTAGTCGTCGATGACGAGCCCGACCTCTGCGAGCTCCTGTCCATCACCCTGCAGCGAATGAACCTGAACCCGCGCACCACTGGCACCGTGGCATCGGCCCAGCGCATGCTCAAGACCGAACGCTACGACCTGTGCCTGACCGACATGCAGTTGACGGATGGCAATGGCCTCGAACTCGTGGAGTGGATGCAACAGCACTCCCCCAGCGTGCCGGTGGCGGTCATTACCGCCCACGGCAGCATGGAAACGGCGGTGCGAGCGCTCAAACTAGGGGCGTTCGATTTCGTCTCCAAACCGCTGGATTTGGCCGGCCTGCGCAAACTGGTCGCCACCGCCATCAAGATGGCAGGCGACAGTAACGGCGAAACGAACGTCTTCGGGCCGCGCCTTCTGGGCATGTCGGCCGCCATGCAGCACCTGCGCGAAATGATCGCAAAGGTCGCACGCAGCCAGGCGCCGGTCCACATATGCGGCGAATCGGGCACGGGAAAGGAGTTGGTGGCCAAGCTGATCCATGAGTCCGGACCGCGACGCGACGGCCCGTTTATTCCCGTGAACTGCGGCGCCATACCCACCGACCTCATGGAGAGCGAACTTTTCGGTCATCGGCGCGGCAGTTTCACCGGTGCCGTGAGCGACAAGAAGGGTCTCATTCAATCCGCCGAGGGCGGAACGCTGTTCCTCGACGAAATCGCCGACTTGCCGCTGCATATGCAAGTGAAACTCCTGCGTGTCATTCAGGAAAAGGCGATTCGACCGGTTGGGGAACCGCATGAAGTGGGCGTCGATGTAAGAATCTTGTCGGCTACGCACAAGAATCTCTCCCAACTGGTTGCCGAAGGCAAGTTTCGCGAAGACCTGTTCTATCGCGTGAACGTGATCGAGTTGCGAGTGCCGTCGCTGCGCGAGCGGCCGGAGGACGTGCCCGAACTAGCCGAGGCAGTACTCAATAGACTGGGGCGGCGCATGAAGATGACACCGCCCACGCTCGGCAAGGATGCGCTCGTGGCCCTGCAGTCCTACTTCTTTCCGGGCAATGTCCGCGAACTCGAGAATATTTTGGAACGCGCGATCACCCTGAACACGAACGGGGAGGTCAGCGCCGACGACATCCAATTGCGCCCGACCCCCGGTGCTAACGCGCCGGCCGCCCTTTCACGACAGACCGCACCGCTGGGCGACCATCTAGAAGACATCGAACGCGACGCAATTCTCGAGGCACTGGAACGCTCGAAACACAACAAAACCGCGGCTGCGAAAGCGCTGGGCATGAGTTTTCGGGCGCTTCGCTACCGTATCAAGAAGCTCGGCATCGAGTAGTGCGAAAGCAGACCTAGCAAGCTGCCTGCTCACGCGCGGCGTACATCAAATGCCGATTCGATCACACACTCCCACCGCATGGGCGACATAATGGGATCATTCGTTGCCCACGGGTCCGTGATCGAGTTCAGTAAACGCCATTGATGACGCCTACGCCTGCCCCTGGATACGCGGATCACGTCCGCATGAAAATACCCGGTGACTCCCGGAGTCGACGCATAGCCTCCACGATCGCTTACGCTCTGATGCTGCTGACTTTGTGGGCGCTGACGCATCGTTACGATGGTTTCTCGCGCGACGGCCAACTCTATGCGTTTCAAGCCCTGGCAAGACTGCAGCCCGCGCTCGGTACCGACATCTACCTGCAGAACACGTCCCAGGATCAATTCACGATCTTCTCGCCGTTGTACGCGACGTTGATCAAAATCTTTGGGCTCCAGACGGCGGAACTGCTTCTTTTCTCCGTCTGTACGGCATGGTTTCTCACGGCCGCGTGGATCCTCGGCGCGAAGCTCTCGACGAAGGACACGGCTTGGTTTTCAGTGGCGCTGCTGATCGTCACCGTGGGGCACTACGGCGCCTATCAGGTCTTCAACTACACCGAAAATTATCTGACGGCGCGCTCGCTGGGCGAAGCTTTGACGGTGACTGCCCTTGCCTGCCATTTTTATGAAAGGCGAGGGTTCGCCCTGATCCTCGGAGTCATGGCACTGTTAGTGCATCCTTTGATGTCCCTACCCGGGGTATTGCTGTTGGCGTGTCTATGGCTGCCCTTCCGCGTTGCCCTCGGCGTCGCCGCGGCGGGCGTGCTCGGGACTCTCGGCTTTGCGGTCGTGGCTACCCTGCTGCGGGCGTCTTCTGGCTTCGCAATGCTCATGGATCCCGCCTGGTTGGAGGTGGTTCGCGAACGCTCGCAATTCTTGTTCTTGCAATATTGGGACACGGCGGATTGGGAAATAGCCGCTCGACCTTTCGTATGCCTGACGCTTACAGCCGCGATAATCCCAGATCCGCGCATCAAGCAGCTCTCTCTGAGCGCGATGCTGGTGGGCGCGTGTGGCATGGCCGTTGCGGCGATTGCCGGCAGCGTCGGTCCGATTGCGGTCCTGCTGCAGGGTCAGGCATGGCGCTGGATGTGGGTGACGACCTTCGTCAGCCTGTTGCTGGTCGCGCCGACTGCGGTACGCGCCTGGCGGGACCCACGCTGCGGCCCACTATCCGCAATTCTTCTGGTATTGGGCTGGACGTATTCCGGAGTGGACGGGCTGGCGTACGTCGCCGGGGCACTCCTGCTGTGGTTACTGCGGCCGAAGATCTCGGTCACCTCGGCGCGGCATTTGAAATGGGCTGCGGCATTGATCGGCGGCGTCATAGTGATCTACATAATGGTCAACTCCTGGACTGCCGCCCGTACAGCCATCCCAGAATCCGGTCGCGAGTCCGTCTTGGCGGGGCGACTACGAGAGATCTTCGCGCTGAGCTTCTCCGGTTTGGCGGTGATGTGGTTATGCTGGTATGGCATTCGCAAATTACGTTCGGTTTGGGCCATCTCGCTGGTCTGCGCAGTTTTGCTCGGCACGACGGCCTGGATTCTCCCAAGCTCGATGAAGCAACTGCATACAGTGGGTAGCGTAGCGGAAATACATCAATTCGACGATTGGCGCACCGCCATTCCACCTTCGAGCAACGTTCTGCTTCTTCCGCCTGCGAAAGCAGCTTCATTCGTGTGGTTCACGCTGCAACGCCCGAGCTACCTGTCCGTGGGTCAATCAGCGGGCGTCGTATTTTCCCGCGCCACGGCCGCCGAGGTGCGCCGACGATCCGAGGTATTGCTTCCCGTGGCCAATATCGACTGGAAAATACTCACGGCGATTAGGGCAGCCAAGACCCGGCGACCTATAGCGACTTCGGCGGCCGACTCAATATCGCTTCAAAAACCTCTGACTGATTCGAAAGTGGCTGCGGGGACAAAGCATCTCACCGCCGAGTCGCTGACCCATGTGTGCAGCGATCCCATTCTCGGCTTCGTGATCGCCCAGGAACAGGTCGGATACGATCCGTTGCCGCATACGCTGCCCGGCGCGTTCAAAGGCTGGAATCTCTATGACTGCAGTCGGGTACGCACGGGGTTGCCATGACGGCCAGCGTGAGACAGATATAATATATGTCGGTGGAAAATCGAAACGATAAGGTCGCCGTGATCGCCGGAGCGGGCCCCGCGGGCTTGACCGCCGCCCTCGAGTTGCTGCGACGCTCCGACATAAAACCCGTGGTGTTCGAGGCCGACAGCCAGGTCGGGGGAATCTCCAAGACTGTCAACTATCGCGGCAATCGCATGGACCTGGGCGGCCACCGCTTCTTTTCGAAATCCGACTGGGTGATGCGCTGGTGGCAAGGGATACTGCCCGTAGCTCAGGGCGAGTTCGATTCGGACCAAGCGCTGCGCTTGGGCTACCAAGGACAGTCACGCGACTTCTCGCCGGCAACGCTCGCGGACTCCTCGTCCGATGCGGTCATGCTGCTCCGCCGACGGCTGTCGCGCATTTTTTATCGACGCCGGTTCTTCGACTATCCGTTGAAGCTCAACGCGCGCACGCTCAAGAACATGGGCCTACTCGAAACCTTGCGCATCGGCTTGAGTTACGGCCAGGCCCAACTCATGCATCGGGCGCCAGAGGTGTCGCTCGAGGATTTCCTCGTCAATCGCTTCGGCGAGCGCCTGTATCGGACTTTCTTCAAGGACTACACCGAAAAGGTGTGGGGCGTACCCTGCGAGGAGATTTCCTCCGCCTGGGGTGCCCAGCGGATCAAGGGCCTTAGCGTGAGAAAGGCGCTGGCGCACGCGGTTTCCACTCCCTTTCGTTCCGCGGATGATGCGTCCCAGAAGCGGACCGAGACCAGCCTCATCGAGCGCTTCCTCTATCCCAAATTCGGTCCCGGCCAAATGTGGGAAGAGGTGGCGCGCCAGGTCGGTTCACTCGGCGGAAACATCCACCTTCGTCATCGCATCGTCGCCGTCGAGCGGGAAGGACTGAAAATCATCGCCGTCACGGCGCGAGACGAGGCGACCGGCTCGGTGCGGCGGGTGCCGTGCGACTTTTTTGTGTCCACGATGCCGGTTCGCGATCTGACTGCCATGCTCGAGCCAGAAGACGCCAGAGTGATTCAGATTGCGGATGGGCTTCCCTATCGGGACTTCATGACCGCGGGCTTGCTGCTCAAACGCATGAATTCGAACAGCGATCCGCGCGGTCGCGGCGCAACCAATGGAATGCCTCCGGACAACTGGATCTACATACAAGAACCGGATGTGAAAATCGGTCGCCTCCAGGTATTCAACAATTGGAGCCCCGCGTTGGTGGCGGATCCGGATACGATCTGGTTGGGCCTGGAATACTTTTGCAGGGAAGGCGACGCGCTATGGTCGATGAAGGACGGCGGCTTCATCGATTTTGCGGCCGACGAGCTCGAGCGGATTGGCATGATCCAGAGAAAGGATGTGCTCGACGGCACCGTCGTCCGTGTTCCCAAGGCGTATCCCGCCTATTTTGGGGAATACAATAAATTCGCGCTCGTTCGCGAATACTTGGAGCGGTTTTCCAACCTCTATCCCATCGGTCGCAACGGCATGCATCGCTACAACAATCAGGATCACTCCATGCTGGCCGCCAACGGGGCGGTCAGCGCCATCCTCAACTCCGGAGAGGGCAAGTCGGCCATCTGGGATATCAATGCCGACGAGGACTATCATGAGGAAATCAAGGATGTTGCCTGATCAGCAAGCCGCCAGTGAACTTCTGACGGAAGACACTAGGCACTCGAATGTCCTCAATCTTCGGTAAGTGGCGGAAGCGCAGCACGAACTCCACGGCGGCCCCAAACCGATTGGACGAGATCCATGGCCTGGCGGCAAGCGCCGCGGCCGCCGGGAATTTCGAGCGCGCGCGTCGATTGTACGATGAGGCCATCGCGCTCAATCCCGCACATGCCGAGTCCTACTACAAGCGCGGCAACGCACTCAAGAACTTGCAGCAGCGCGAAGCCGCGCTTGCGAGCTACGATCGGGCCATAGAACTCGAGCCGCAGCATGCCCATGCGTATTGCAATCGCGGCGTCGTACAACAGAGTCTCGGCTGGGGCGAAGCGGCGTTGTCGAGCTACGACCGCGCCATCGGCCTCGACGCCGCCGATGCCATCGCGCATTACAATCGCGCGCTGTTGATGCAAGACTTCTGCCGATGGGACGAGGCCCTGATCGGTTACGATCGAGCCGTTGCCATCGACCCTGAGTTCGCGGACGCGCAGTACAACCGCGCTATGGCGTTACTGTTTCTCGGTGACTTTGAGAACGGCTGGCGCGGCTTCGAGTGGCGCTGGAAAAACGCGCAGCGACTGGGCATCGGAGCGCCGCGAGAGTTCACACAGCCGCTGTGGCTCGGCGAAGAGTCCATCGCGGGAAAGCGCGTGTTGCTGTATAGCGAAGGCGGTCTAGGCGACACGCTGCAGTTTTGCCGGTATGCAACGTTGCTGCGCGATCTGGGTGCGACGGTGCTGCTCGAAGTACAGCGGCCATTGACCGCACTGCTCGCGACGCTCGACGGCGCTTCACAGGTAATCGGTAGTGGCAGCAGCTTGCCGCCCTTTGACTCTCGGTGCCCCCTGATGAGCCTGCCGTTGGCTCTGAAGACCCGCGTCGACACCATTCCCGCCTCCCCCAAGTATCTGTATGGCGATTCCGTCAAAATGGCACGCTGGCGCGCGCGACTGGGGGAGCGCCGCCGTCCGCGCATTGGATTGGTGTGGAGCGGCAATCCCAATAATACGATCGACCCTCGCCGCAGCATTGATCTCGCGGATTGGCTTCCGTACCTTCCCGCCGAATTTCACTATGTGTGCCTGCAGAAGGACATTCGTACAGGTGACCAAGAAACCCTGGCAGCGAATCGGTGGATCTCGAGATTCGACGGTGAATTCGACGACTTCGCCGACACCGCCGCGTTGTGCGAATGCCTGGATCTCGTCGTGAGCGTAGACACCAGCGTCGCGCATCTAAGTGGGGCTCTGGGCAGACCGACGTGGATCCTGTTGCCGTTCACTCCGGACTGGCGTTGGTTCAAGGACGGAACCGACACTCCCTGGTACCCAACCGCGAAGCTATATCGGCAGACGACCGTCGGCGACTGGAAGGAAGTATTCGCCCGGATCGCCGCGCAATTGCGCCGGGAATTTCGCGTGGAGGGACTGACGTAAATTGTCACTGTGTGACCAACCGCGCCCGGCCATTCCTGGCGTGATCGGCCGTTTATGTCAAACGGCATTCTTGTCTCATTACAAAAAACCGATTATTCAATCACTTGAGTATCCGCGTCGGATCTTGGCACAGCACTTGCTTCACCCTACTCACTGGCGCGGGCCGTTGTTCATCATCAGTGCATTCTCGATTTACTTCTCCAGGAGTTTTTCATGCTTAAGCAAGTACAAAGGGGCTTCACGCTCATCGAATTGATGATCGTGGTCGCGATCATCGGAATTTTGGCGGCAATCGCCATTCCGGCGTATCAGAATTACACCATCCGCGCGCAGGTCACTGAAGGCTTGACTCTGGCCGATGGCTGGAAGACCGCGATTGGCGAGTACTACGCCACCACTGGGAATTGGCCGACTCAGGCAAGTCTGACCGGCACCACCAATTCGATCGGCAAGTATGAATCGAGTGTGACGGTCCTGACAGGCGGTCAAATCCAAATCACCTACGGCAATGCGGCCAATGCCAAGATCAGCAACGCAACGCTCCTGCTAACACCGTATACCAACGCCAACAATGACGTGCTCTGGCAGTGCGGGTTGGCGGCGGCGCCCAGTGGTACGGGTACTACGATTGCGTCTTCGGCGACCGCGCCAACCACAACGAGCAATAGCATTTCTGCGCAATACTTGCCGACCAGCTGCCATTCCTAATGGCTCAAGGCTGTGACGCCCCGTGGTGCCCCTGACGACGGCCTACGGCACTTGCAGGCTCGAACGAAGCCTCTCTTCGGAGAGGCTTCGTCATTTTGTGCGATCCAACACGCCCCACCGCAGCTCGCACCTTTTTTACCTCGCGGATAATGGGAAGGAAATCACGCCTGGTGGGGCTCGCACTGTGCGAGTATCCCTTAAGAATTTGACAATTGATCGCCTGACACCAGGTTGTAAACTAGTGGTCTCTGACTCCGGGGATTTCCCGTAACTCCATGAATGATAACGTTATAACGGCAGTTGGCGGCACCAGTCGCGTGGCCTTGGGCGGGCTTGCGCAGCGACTCGTCCAGGACGGCTTGCTCGACGAGTCGGCCATGCAGGACGCTATTCTCAAATCGAGGGAAAAACACGTCAGTTTGGTGACTCACCTGGTCGCCACGAACCTGGCCACGTCCCGCGACATCGCGATTTCCGCCTCCAACGAGTTCGGCGTGCCGCTGCTCGACTTGGACGCGGTGACGCCGGACCCCGAGGCGGTACGATCCGTCAGCGACAAGCTGATGCAGAAGCATCGGGTGTTGCCGCTGATGAAGCGCGGCAAGCGGCTGTTCTTGGCGGTTGCCGATCCGACCAATTTGCATGCCCTGGATGAGATCCGCTTCCAGACCTCGATGAGCATCGAATTTGTCGTCGTGGAAGACGACAAGCTGCAGACCGCCGTCACGAAAGCCATCGATCAAGCCGAGGCGATCATGCCTAGCTTGACCGAGGAAGATTTCGACCTTGAAAATCTCGAGGTGACGGGCGGGGACGACGAGGCGAATACCGACGCACTGGCCCGCGACGATGTCGAAGACGCCCCGATCGTCCGCTTCGTTAACAAGATCCTTCTCGATGCGATCAAGCGAGGCGCGTCCGATATCCACTTCGAGCCCTACGAAAAGATATTCCGTATCCGCACCCGCATCGATGGCGTACTGAAGGAGGTGGCTCTGCCGCCGGTGCAACTGGCCATCAAGATTGTCGCGCGCCTCAAAGTCATGGCGCGACTCGACATCGCGGAGCGCCGCGTACCCCAAGACGGCCGCATCAAGATGCGACTCTCGAAAAACAGAGCCATCGACTTTCGCGTCAGCACCTGCCCGACCTTGTTCGGCGAGAAGGTCGTCACCCGTATTCTCGACCCGTCGAGCGCGATGCTGGGCATCGATGCGCTGGGTTACGAACCCGTGCAGCGCGAGACCTACCTGCGATACCTCGCAAAGCCGCAGGGCATGATCCTCGTGACCGGCCCGACGGGTAGCGGCAAGACGGTGTCGCTCTACACGGGCCTCAATATTCTGAATACCGAGGACTGCAATATTTCCACGGCCGAGGATCCCGCGGAAATCAACCTGCCGGGTATCAACCAGGTGAACGTCAATAACAAGGTGGGTCTAACCTTCGCGGCGGCGCTGCGCGCCTTTCTGCGCCAAGATCCGGACGTCATCATGGTAGGCGAAATCCGCGACCTCGAGACCGCCGAAATTGCGATCAAAGCGGCGCAAACAGGCCATCTGGTGCTGTCGACGCTACATACCAACGATGCGCCCCAGACCCTGACGCGTCTGGTCGACATGGGCGTCAAACCTTATGCGATCGCAACCTCGGTCAGTCTCATCATTGCGCAACGATTGGCGCGTAAACTGTGCAACAACTGCAAGCAAGCGATCGACATTCCTGCCGAAGCTCTGCGCAAGGAGGGCTTCCAGCAGGCGGATATCGATCGCGGCATCACGGTATACAAGGCCGTCGGCTGTCCGCAATGCACCGATGGGTACAAGGGCCGCATGGGTATCTACCAAGTGATGCCGGTGACCGAGACTATAGGCCGCATCATCATGGAAGGGGGCGGTGCGCTCGATATAGGCGATCAGGCGACGAAGGACGGTATTTGGAATCTACGCCGCTCGGGACTGCAGAAGGTGCAAGACGGCATCACCAGCTTGGAAGAAGTCAACAACGTCACTATCGAGTAGTTACCTAGCGCAAGGATCGATCTATGGCCGCATCAACGACCGCGGGCAAAAAAGAGACTCAGTTTCTCTGGGAGGGCAAGGACAAACGCGGCAATAAAGTCCGTGGTAAATCCATCGCGGCGAGCGAGGCCGTGTTGCGCGCCGACCTGCGTCGTCAGGGCGTCGCCGCCACACGCATCAAGACCCAGAGCGAACTCTTTCGCTCGGGCGGCAAGGTATCCAATGAGGATATCGCGGTATTCGCGCGGCAACTCGCCACCATGATGTCCGCCGGCATACCCATGGTTCAAGCCTTCGAAATCATCGGTAACGGCCATGAGAAGCCGGCGATGCAAAAACTGGTGCTAGATATCAAGGCCAACATCGAGGGCGGCAGCACGCTGCATGAGTCGCTCGCGAAATTTCCGCTTTATTTCGACGATCTGTTCGTCAATCTGGTCGAAGCCGGCGAACAAGCGGGCGCTCTGGAATCCTTACTCGACAAGATCGCCACCTACAAGGAGAAGACCGAAGCGCTGAAGAAGAAGATCAAGAAGGCGCTGTTCTATCCCATTGCGGTTCTGGTGGTGGCCTTCGTGGTCTCCACCATCTTGCTGATATTCGTGATCCCGCAATTCGAAGAGTTGTTCAAGGGGTTTGGCGCCGATTTGCCCGCTTTCACTCAAATGGTGGTGGACCTGTCGCGCTTCGTACAGCATCAGGGTTGGTGGGTGGCGCTGCTGATCTTCGCGGCGTTCTATGCCTTCTTCTACTTCATGAAACGCTCGAAGAAGATGCAGCTTGCCACGGATCGCATCCTGCTGAAGTTTCCCATCATCGGACCCATTCTCGTCAAAGCGGCGATCGCGCGTTTCGCACGCACGCTCTCGACCATGTTCGCGGCCGGCGTACCCTTGGTCGAAGCCATGCAATCCGTGGCGGGCGCCACGGGCAATATCGTGTACGAAGAGGGCGTATTGCGCATGAAGGATGAAGTCGCCACCGGCCAACGACTGCAGCGTGCCATGGAAAACACCGGCCTGTTCCCCAATATGGTGGTGCAAATGATCGCCGTCGGCGAGGAATCGGGTTCGCTCGACACCATGTCGAGCAAGGTCGCGGAGTTCTATGAGAATGAGGTGGACAATGCCGTCGACAGCATGTCGAGCCTGCTCGAGCCGTTGATCATGGCCATCCTCGGCATATTGGTCGGCGGAATGGTGATAGCCATGTACCTGCCGATCTTCAAGCTGGGCCAAGTTGTCGGCTAGCGGCCCGTTGGGGTCGGGTCCATCCGCTGCGACGGCGATCCGGCCGGCAACCCGTTAGTTGTATGCTGAACGAGATCGCAGCACTGTATGGGCAGAGCCCCGCGCTCTTCGCCGGTTCGCTGGCGCTCATCGGACTCATTGTCGGTAGTTTTCTCAATGTCGTGATCCATAGGCTGCCCCTCATGCTGGAGCGTGAGTGGCGCACCCAGGCCACCGAGTGGCTCTCCGGCGCTGCGACCGAGAGCGCCGTCGCCGCGATCGAATGTCAGCCGCGCCTGACCTTGAGTACACCCCGCTCCGCATGTCCGATCTGCAAGGCGCCGATCAAGGCCTGGCACAACATCCCGGTGGTCAGCTGGCTGGTTCTGCGAGGGCGGTGTGCCGCCTGTGACGGTAGGATCCCGGCGCGTTATCCGCTCGTGGAACTCACCACGGCGCTGCTGTCCGCCTGGGTTGGCTGGCACTTTGGTTTCGGTGCCAGCGTCGCCTGCGCACTCCTCATCACGTGGGCTTTGATCGCGCTGGCGGGAATCGATATCGACCACCAGCTCCTTCCCGATGCTCTGACCCTGCCCCTGATGTGGGCCGGTCTGCTGGCAGCTGTTGTGCTCGGTCCGTCCGGCGCGGGAATGGAACTGCACGTATCGGCGCGCGACGCCATCATCGGAGGCGCCGCGGGGTACTCGAGCCTGTGGCTGGTATTCCATGGTTTTCGTCTCCTGACCGGAAAAGAGGGCATGGGTTATGGCGATTTCAAACTATTCGCCGCCTTAGGGGCATGGTTGGGATGGAAGATGCTGCCGCTCATCCTCGTGCTGTCAGCGGGGGCGGGCGCCATCATCGGCGTGACCCTGATCCTGCTACGCGGCCGCGATCGTGCGGCTCCAATGCCCTTTGGACCGTACCTCGCGATCGCGGGATGGATCGCCATGATGTACGGCAATGAGCTGGTGGGCAGCTATTTGCGCCTCTCCGGTCTTCGGCAGTAGCGCGTGTCGCATCGCCTGCGCATCGGGTTGACCGGTGGTATCGCCAGTGGCAAGAGTACGGCGGCACAGCGGTTCATCGAGCTGGGCGTGCCCGTGATCGATGCCGACGAGTCGTCTAGATTCGTGGTGGCTGCGGGGCAGCCGGGCTTGGCGGAAGTGGCCCAACGGTTTGGGTCAGGCATCCTGACCACCGATGGCGAACTCGACCGGCGCGCCCTGCGCAACCTGGTGTTCTCCGACGCCGAACGCCGCCGAGAACTGGAGTCGATCCTGCACCCCCTGATCCGCGCGGACATGGAGCGCCGCGCCGGTATCGCCGTCGGGCCCTACCTGGTTCTCGCAATCCCCCTGTTGGTGGAAGGGGGTCGCAACGATCGGGTTGACCGCATACTGGTCGTGGATCTGCCCGAGCAGGTCCAACTGGAGCGCCTGATGGGTCGTGATGGGGGCTCCCCGGAACAGGCCCGCGCCATTCTAGCGGCACAGGCAAGTCGCGAGATTCGCAAGAGTGCTGCGGACGATGTACTGGTCAACTCGGGTAGCGTTTCCGACCTCAGACGGGCGGTGGATACGCTGCACGAGCGATACCTGCTGCTCGCAGCGAGCGGCTTCGAGAAGAACTTACCCTAAATCCAAGGTTTACCCTGGACCTCGGGTTGGCTCAGAATACAGATATGAACTCTCATCTCGACCCCCGACCCGATGCGGAGCCCGAATTGGCTCCGGTCATCTACGAACAGCCCCTGAACGAGCGCATGCGCACCTTCTTGCGCTTGGAATTTCTCTACACCCAGGCTTCCTACCACGCCGACTTCCCCAATCCCTGGAGTACACGGTCTGCCGTGACCGCCCTCCTCGAGATCCTAGCCATCACCGCTCGCGGCGATTCGCGCAGCGAAGTGCTCAAAGAGCTGGAACGTCAGGTCAATGTGCTGCGCGAGTATCAGGCGAAGACGGGAGTGGACCCGAGCCGGCTCAAGTCGCTGGTATCGAATCTCATGAAGATGAGAGATACCCTGTCGACGGTCGGCGGCAACTATATGGGACCTCTGCGCGATTCCGAGTTCCTGAGCGCCATCAAGCATCGCAGCGCCATTCCCGGCGGCACCTGCGACTTTGACCTGCCGGACTATTGCTTTTGGCTCACCCGGCCCGCCGAGGTGCGTACCGCCGAGTTCAACGCCTGGCTGGCGCTCATCCGGCCACTCTGCGACAGCATCGCCGAGCTGCTCTGGGTAACGCGGCAGAATGCGAAGCGCAAGATGGAGACAGCCGTCGGCGGTATTTTCCAGCTGCAATTCGATCGCGACAATCCCTGCCAACTGGTGCGCGTGACGCTGCCTCCCAGCATCGATTTATTTCCCGAGATCAGCGGCAGCGGACACCGCTGCACCATTCGCTTCCTACAGTGGTCGAACGCGGCCACCCGCCCGGTCCACGTGGACACCGACGTGCCATTTTTACTCACCTGCTGCGCATAAAGTGAACCGGCGACCCAATGGCAAGCATGGTCAAATGTCCCACGTGTCGACGGCCGGTGGAATGGTCGGACGCGTCTCCGTACCGACCCTTTTGCAGCGACCGTTGCCGACTCATCGATCTCGGCGCTTGGCTGACCGAACAGCACAAGATTCCGGACGAGAGCGGCTCGCCGGGCGACGAATCGGCCCGCGAGCGGGCGGACGATTCCTGATTGATGCAGCGTGACGTTGCAGGAGGAGCCGCGACATTCGACTAGCGCGGCTGACGCCGATCAACCGCGTCGGGTACGAGGCGTGGCGTTGCATCAGGACGGGCGCCCTCAGTAGGCTGGCCACCGGCGTAATTTGTTCAGAAGGGTCGTCTCACGGCTTACCGGCGCTCCGGCCAACCACCTCGGTCAGACAGCGCTCCAGCGCTCGGACGGGCTCGACATCGTGGTATAGCCGGTCGCGGCGCTGCGTAATTTCGACGCGCAGTTCTCTGCACCTTGCCGTGTCGAAGGCCAAGCGAACCGCGGTGTCGATAAACTCCTCATCCGTGGTTGCCACCAGTTCCGGCAGACCCAGACGTCGCATGATGCCGCTGGCCAGACGGCCGCGCAGGAAATCGCCCTCGCGCGCCAACACGGGCAAACCCGTTTCGATGGCTTGCAGCGCGTTATTGAATCCGGAAAAGCCAATGGTGTCCAACAGCAGAGTCGCGCACTGCATCAATCCGAAAAATCGCGGTCGATCGAGATACGGTATCAGGCACACATGCGCATCGAAATCGACTCGCTCGGCAGCGAAGGCCCGGCGTAGCCGCTGCGCAAGAAGCTGGTCCATAGCTTCGTTACCGCTCCGGAAAAAAACCAAGCGGCCATGGCGTCGACCGCGCAACCGGTCCGTGATCCGGGTCCATCCACCCCTGCCTCCGCCCGTCTGCAAGCCCTTCGCGATACGCGCCCAGACCCGATCGGACAGCGGCGAATATTTGAACGGTGTGCCGGGGCACAGCAGCAAGGGCTCATCGCCGGGCAGTCCGAGAGACCGCAAATCAGGGGTTACGATCTGTGGACTCAAGGGCTCGAGGTAAACGCCGAGATTGGGCAGGCGTACCAGTCGTTCGCTGTAGTTATCTTGGGCATCGAGCGGTTCCAAGTCATCGGCCGAAAGATATAAATCCAGGGTGGGCAACCCTGAAGTTTCCGCGTGGCCCCAGCTGCCCGCCTGAACCGGAGCGAGGCGCAGCGACGCAAGCTGCGTCGTCAACGCATCCATGCCGATTTCCGGATAGATCAGCACGTCCACCCGTGCCTCACCGATCGTTCGCACCCAGGCCTGAAGGTTCTTAGGTTTATCCTCGAAATGGGCAACGTCTTGCCGCGCACGAGCGGTCTCCTCGTCGCTGGTACGTCCCAGATGGAACAGCCACACCTCGAAGCGCTCCCGATCCAGCTGGCTCAACCAGCCCTTGGTGATGGCGTTCCAGACCGAGTGGTCTCTGATGTGCGCCGAAACGACGCCGACGCGTATCTTGCGGCTGCCCGAACCAACCTGGACTGATCCGTGCGTGCTTGGTGCCATCGGCGCTTCGCGCGGCATGGATGCCATCCAGTCGCTGCACAACCTGCCGTATTGACTGAGTAGCTCGCGATTGTTGAATGGCTGGTAGGCAATGAAAAACGGCTGAGTCGAGCCCACGGCCGCGTACGCTTCAGGACGGGACGAGGCGCGAAACCAGACCTGCAAATCCGCGAGACTGGCTGCGAACGCGCGGCGCGACGCCTCGATCTCGCTCTCGGTGCCGTAGTAGGGCTGGCAGTGCGACATCGCGAGCTTCCACCGAGCCATGGCGTTGTTGCCGTCGAGCGCCAGAGCCTTCAGCAATTGCTCGAAAGCCTCTGCGCAACGGCCACTGGTCCACAACGCATTGGCGAAAGCACAATGCGTCTGCGGCGACGGATCCGGCAGCGCGACCGCCTCCCGGTAGGTCGCGATGGCGGTCTCGATCTGCCCCTGTTCGAACTCCACGGCCGCCAACGCAGCGACAGCACCCGACGATTCAGGCTGCAAGGCGATCGCTTTGTCGACACACGCTCGCGCACGTTCCTGTTCGCCAATGCGATTGAGCGCGATGGCCAAGTTACCCCATCCATCCGCGTCATCAGGCGCGGCACTGGTCGCGGCCTCGAAGAACTCGACGGCCGCGTACGGCTCGCCGGTATCGAGCAGACAGGCACCCACCAGGTTGCACACGATCGCCGCTTTGGGATCATCAGCATGGGCACGCCGCAATGGCACCAACGCCTCACGGCAGCGACCGAGCTGACGTAGCGCCGTTCCGAGATTGACCAGCGTACTGAAGGAATCTGGCTGCAACCTAAAGGCGCGCTCCAACTGGCTGAGAGCCAGCTCGAATTCCCGCTTGCGAAGATGCACAGTGCCCAAGTTGTTGAGCGCGGCGCAATCCCTGGGACTGATCCGCAGCGCCGACTCTATCAATGCTTGCGCCCGCTCGAGACGCCCCTCCTGCAGGGCAACCACACCCAGCAGATGAGTCGCATCGAAGTGACCCGGGACCTCGGCTATTATCTTTTCGTAGAGTTCGACCGCTTCGGCCATATGGCCCGCCTGGTGCAAACTCACCGCCTCGGCCAACAGGGGATGACCCGCAAACGAGGGCGTCGGACGGTGAGACCGCGGACGTTTCACGGATTACGGTCCAATGGCTTCAACTCTGTTCTCGGTCGGGACAACTACGCTCAGCGATCCTTCGACTTGGGTGCGGATTGCAGTCGCGCGAGCAATTCATAGGAAAATGACTTCACGAAGGGCTCCGGGTATCCATGGGCGGTCATGGTTTCGCGTACCCTGGCCGCCAAGTGCGCCTTCTTATAAATGTTCAGGCTCGGAGTCGCATTCCTGAACTCTCCGGTGCGCTGTGCGATTCGCTGGTTCAATTTCTCAGCACGATCGTCGATATTTTTCATGCCCGGCGCAAAACCGGGAGGCAAGAAGCGTTTCACGTCAGCGACTATGGCATCGGCAAATTCATCTACTGCTGAGGTGTTGAAGAAGCTGGAAAACATGTTCACGTACCCTTGAGAATCGTCGATGGTGGGCAGCGCTCCACGGTTAGCGTCGCGTCTCCGGATCAAATTTTTGTCAAAGATGATGATAGACGCAAACTCTAGCGCTCGGACGGATTTGCATCACAGGGCTATTCGGTCCGCTGTGGCGGCGCATCCGGCCCGAGGGGAGACCCG
>Ga0116227_10000918_pt1 | contig 62150 bp, 42 predicted proteins | sample S1TSphgellanicum_FD_89693 | JGI IMG/M metagenome (GOLD analysis project Ga0116227, IMG submission 89693) | Host-associated microbial communities from peat moss isolated from Minnesota, USA - S1T2_Fb - Sphagnum magellanicum MG | ecosystem: Host-associated > Plants > Peat moss > Unclassified... | reverse complement strand
TGTCATAACATTCTTTACCCGCGAATGTTTACCAAATTACACTGGTTGATCTATAAAATTCTTTAAAATTCTTGCTTCTTTGGGCTTCCATAACATTCTCGCACCAAGAATGTCATAACTATGCTATTTTGAAGGACTTGAAAGGTTATTAATATAATATCCAAACTATTAGATTAAATTTTTTATTTGCACTTAAAATGACATTTTAAATTCTAGGCATACAACAACACACTATACTTTCAATGCAATAAATTTTATAAAAACGCAAAGTTAGGCTATGTAGTTTGTTTTTATTAAACAATCATTTTTTGAACTATGACTAAATCCAAGAAAAATGCTTTAACATTTCTAATTTTTACCAATTATTGTTGCAAACAATCACAACTATTTGCAACTTTGATTGAAATTAGATTTTCCATCCTTAGAAATTAATTCACTTGCATGAGTTCAAGAACTTATCACATTTCATAATAATTATGCAAGACATAACAAGTTACAATAATTATAATTTCTTAGGATAAACATTAATTTCAATATGCACCAAAGATTTTTCAGAAACCCAAATTCTTTATTACATGACCCTTGCAATTTGTAAAATTCATATTATTGGTAATTCTTTTCTTCTTTATATCATTTGAATTGCATGATTTCCAAATATTTTGTAAATTCAAATGTGTATGGGATTGATGCAACCATCAATTAGAATCTAGATATGATGTGATCTTCATGCCCTAGATAAACAATAACCTCAAATTTTGTCTATCAATTTCTTGATCCCATGTACAAATTGGACCTTTGCATTAACCCTCATTATGAACTTTGGTCCATGTTGCCCAACATAAACACTCAAAAACATGGTATTAACATAAAATATAATATATATAGCAATAGTATGATATTTTTTCAATTTTAATAATCTAATATTGCCATAATATGTTGTCCACCAAATTGTTAACTAAATGGGATGTGAAAACTATCAATGGCATCCATAATTTTGGGAAGACTTGTGAATTCTTCAAATTGAAAACTAATGTGCAAAAGTGATCCTCAAATGGTTGGGGACCAACATTTTTTTTTTGCAAATGTTTGTCAAAATGTGAAAAACAAATAGACAATTGTTACACATTTTATTTTTGACATCTTGAAAGAATTGCCAAAAAAGTAAGGTTTATGGATTAAGTTTGTAGGATTTAAAGCACAAGCTCTTGTATGTCACCAAACAACATCAAGATTACAAAAGAATATATTGTCTTACCTATCATATACAACCAAATTTGCTTAAATTCTCTTGTGGGTTGTTCCAGGTGTGGTTACACCACAAAGGTGAAAAACAACTTTGGTGGGGATGTACTTACCAAAGAACTTATCTTTCACAAAATATTTTTCAAATTATGTTGACAATTTTGTTACAATAAATTCACCTGCATCAAACTTGTCTAACACATATTTGAAGTTAAAATCACAAGCACACATGTACAATGCAGTTCAACAATCTTCTTTGTCTTTAATATGAGCTCATTGGATTTACACAATTAATTTTCAAGAATGATATCAATTCTTCAACTAAATTGTTACAAACATCAAAAGACATTGATGCATTTTCCATCTAATTTCATCTTTGGTGTTTTATGCCACACATTGAACTTTATATTCTTTCAATGACTTCTATTTTTGGTTACATCCAAAACATGTGACATGAGGATATTTTTCCTTTTTCCTAAAAAAGGCTCACAAAATTCATTCAACATTAAAAGTTGAAAAGGATATAAATATTATTTGACTTTTAATGTACACAATAAGGAATTGCTAAACATAATTAAAAGGAACATTCAAATCAAATTCACATTCAACACAAGCTACAATCCAAGTGATTTTGAAACTCACAAAACTTTACAAACATTCACAATGGAAATTAAAGCATGCCTTGAATTTCAATGGCATAAAGTTCTTACATTTGAAAACAACATATTGCATTTTACATGAAATTTTTATACACATATTGAAGTTAGCTACAAAATCAACCAAATCAATGGCCACAATTCTTAATTTGATTGAAACTAAGGACAAAATGCCAAAAAAGACAAAAAGATATATTGTTTTAAAACAAAGGGCTAAATTCCTTTTACTATCCTTGTTGGTGGTAAAAGAAATTTCATTTGGAGTTTTGGATTTGTTGAGGGTGCTTCATTATAACATTCATTGTTATTAAATTATTTTTTCAAATCATGTGCAATTATTACTGTCGTTTTACTATTTGATCCCCATTTTTTGAAAATTTTGTTCACTTTAGGTCCATACCTAACATCTAGGGAAAAACAAGGGTTTAGGAATGAATTCAAGTTTCATATTGAGAGTCATTTTAAGAAAAAAATTCCTATTATATGCAAAAAAATAACATAAATTATAACCCTTCAATAAATGTCCATGTATGTCATAAATAGTCCTTGGGTTGAACTTTGTGTTAAATATTAAACAAAACACAAAATTAAACTTGTTGAATTTTTTATTGAAAAGAAAAAAAAACATAATGAAGTTTAAAAGTTTAAATGATGTGCTAAGTGAAGGGAACATTTGATTTGTCCTTCTTTGGTTCATGAAGAAAATCTAGGGTGCCCACCATAAATTCATTCATGGGTGACGAAAAGGCTTGTAATATGTTAATGTTTTCTTGGACATATACCATAATATTGATCAAATTTTGTGAAAATAAAAAATTTAGAATTGTTGATTAAAAAAAAATTCACTACCTAGAAAATTAAAATGTCAAAAGTTTTGAAAATTTGAATTGCCCAATGTCAAAAATTTCAAAAACCCAAGAGTTTAAGCCATGGTCACTAGCATGCATTTCATATATTTTTCCTTATTGTAATCATACATGTTTGACTTGGCCAATAATATGGCTTTCAAGTTAATTGATGGAAAATGAAATGTTAATGGTGCAAGTGTTTGGTGGATATCATTGTGTAGAAGTTAAAATTTGACACAAGGTTGTTTTGAAAGCACATTTTTAACAACATCTTGAAGTTTTGCCACTTGGGACTTCACCATTTGGCTATTGCAAATTAGTTCAAAATTTTGCAACAAAGTTTAGATGGATAGTTCATTAGGAATTAAAGGAATTAATGTTTGTAATAGTAGAAAGTAAGCAAATATGACCCACATTGAATTTGAGACCACCGATTTTAATAGGCCCATCATGGGTGAAGGTCTTAAAAAAAGGTTGGGTGGTGGTTAAGGGTCAAAGCATTTTGGGGTACTCAAAAGGATTGTCTCGCTTTATATTCCATGGACCTCCTCACTTAAACATATTGTTAAAACTTAATAACACATTCATATTTAAAGTTTGATTTTATTCATAAATAGATACATTACAAAGGTACTATTTTATTCATAGAATGTCAAGTTTAAAGATTCCTACTAAACTTTTGAAAAAAAATTGAGACTATGTTTCATGAGAAAAAAAATTCAAGGATTCATAAAGAATGTATAAACAATTTTTTTTGGCCCAAGATTTTTGTTACAAACACCTTATGTGCTAATGTGCATAAAAATGTATGAATGTGACAATAACCAAATGCCCTATTGTAATGTAAAAAGTTTCAAAAAGTTAAATTTTTGAGAATTTTGGGCCATTGATAAAACATGGCCCATATTGGATAAATTTTACTATTTTCACTTTCATAAATGATTTTTTTTATAAAAAACCTATATAAAATTTGGAACAAAAATATTTCATTTGACATGAGAAAAAAAGGTGAAATGTAAGACATGTCATAAGAAAAATGAAAAAAAGGTGAATTTGAGAGTCCTTGGAACGAGTCCTTAAAATTTCAAATGTGATACCCCAATCATGGTTGGACCTTTAAGGCTTTAGTTGTTGAGTTGAAGGTGTTGTTGTGTGACTCAAAGTTTGCAAATAAACTTCAAGATGAAATCCATAAGATGAGTGTTTTGCAATGCTACATAATGGGTAATTGTTGAGGGAAGATGGGGAGTGGTAGAAGTAGCATGCAATAGTAATAATATGGGTGTATAAACCTTATATGTTTGCAGATAACACTTTCATTAGTTGTAGGTCTTCCACAATTTTATATATATATATATATATATATATAGAGAGAGAGAGAGAGAGAGAGAGAGAGAGAGAGAGAGAGAGAGGAAGGTAATTTATTTGTTTTGTTTATATTTATGAGATCCGTCGAATCCAGCTAAAAATTTAGGAGGAATTGGAATGTGCCTTTGGTGTTGTTAGAAAGATCTTGATGAGCAGGATTTAATGGAATTTATTGGGTAAGATTTGGATTCAGAATGTGGGAAATATTGAATTTTAAGTGATTTCTGCCGCTGGAAATTCCAAAAATTCCAAAAAACCAGGTTTTGGAAAGAAAAATCAGTTGAGGACGTGGTAACACTTGGGCCCAGGGCATGGGCCACACTAGCATACATAAAGTCACCACCCAAAGCATTGTACATCATTTGAAAAACCCACACCAACAATCACAACTTAAAACTCTCAATCATCATCATTAGCACAAATTTTCCACATATCCTATAGCAATCCATTGCCTTACGAAGTCTATAGAGGTTAACTAAAGGGCAATAAAACAAGAATCAAAATATGTCAAGGCAAATGGAAAGAAAAATTTAAAAACATTACTAATGGATGTTATGGATAAGATTTGATGAAAAATGATTGATATCTTTGTTCATGATGAAAATATTATATGTTTTTGTAATCTATGTCAAATATTAGATTATATGCCAAAATGCATTTAAACAAATAAATGAATATTTGGCATCTCATTGTTAAATATAATTATGTATTAACATTCTAAATTCAAATTTGCCACAAGTGTGTTTGTGATAAATAACCTTATAACAAATGAGATAAAATTTGCAAGTAAATACCTTCTAGTGGAATGATTATTTGAGGACGTTGCTACGTGTGTAGAAGAATCACAATCTTTTTTTAATCTATATGATAAAGCTAGTTGTGTTTATCTACGCCATTCCAAACCTAAGTACTTCATTCCCTTCGCCTACCCACCTACACGGATGTGAAAAGTAACATGATCATGTATATGAAAATGCACCTTAATATGTTCCTTTTCATGTCCATGTTATCTATGTTAAATTAAACTAATTTTTTTTTCAAGCTTAATTATCTAACCTTGTTCTCTTACACAATATAATTTTGAGATCATGGATTTGAATAATGATGAAATATTGGGAACCATATATGGGGACCATATAACAGAAAAAGAAAGAAAGATGTTGGGGAACAGGCTCGTGATTGGGACATATTTAATAATATATATGTATCAAGATTTCAAATAGATTTCAAAATTTAACACATGGATCATATTGCATTAAAAAAAAAGTTATATTGTATATTGGTTCAAAAATTTTAAAAAATTATTTCTTTTGTTAGTCATACTCATGAACTTATTTCTAGGTAAAATTTTGATTTCATGTAGCTCAATGAAATAATGGTTGATAGGCTTTTGGATGACCCCAAGTATTTCCCCATTTAAAAGCCTTTCCCAAAAAACTTGTCACCATAGTAACAAAACCATTTGATCAATTGCAACACCCATGGAAACCATGTGCATCAAAACTAATGGGATCAATGTTTCTTTTCAATAATCAAACATTTGATCAAGTAATGAAATGTCTAATAGCCCTTGATTATAGTTAGGTCTATGTTTCAATTTACCTAATTGCAATTGTTGACCAAGCTTCACAATTCAAGCAACAATATGTATCAACATTTATTCTCATCCCATCAACCCTATTACTCTTTCACAAATGCATTTCTTTCTTAATGACATCATTGCTTCATATCTTGATGCTTTCAAATGACATAATCAATTCATATATCAATGGGTTAATGAACATCTACAACACATAATTGACTAATTTTGTGAATAATACTTAGAGAAAATACAAGGCCAATTGTTCTTATGATGTGTTGACAAGTTGAAATCATTATATGAGGGCCTTTCCACAATTGCATTGATTTCAAATCTTTTTGTTTACCCATGAATTTCTCAAATAAATGTATAATGATTTTTCAATGGTTGTATGGCCATGTTTGTTTTAATTTATGAATCGTATGAATCCACATCATCCATACATTATCACCATCTTCAATCCATTATTGTCAACAATGACAACACAAAAATAACATTACTAATGGAAGCATGTAAAATTATTAATACATAATTATTTTGGGAAAGGTTGCACCAAATTGTAACCATATTTTAAATGAATCCATAATTATTTTCTTTCATGTTAAATTGATTGCATCCTTAACAATTTGTATGTCTCTTTGTAACTTCTCTACTTGTTCAACCACATTCCCATAATGTCCATAGCAGACTATGACTAAATAATAAGCAATGAAATCAACGAAGTATGGGCTTAGACTAATGCTATAAATCAAGGAATTAAAAAGCTAGCATTTTTAATAACATGCATTATTTGCTTATCAACCCTGAAAATGTGTTACAAATAAAAAATATGATCAATGATTTTTAAAAAAACCCCATCATATAACCAAAGATCCAATTGTCATATTGAATGTCAACCTAATTGAAATGTGTTTAATGTGACAATTGCATATATATAACCTAGAAATCAAATATGTATCAAACAAAAGAGAAATGTGTGATTGATGATGCCTCCGATTTCATTCTATTTTAAAGCAATATCTTCAAATCTCACATAGTGATATAATGCAAGTTGCAACATTGGTGAGTGACCCAAGGATAGATATTTGAGACTTTATACAAACACATTTTAAGTTGAAAATACATGTGATATTCTAGGCCACTTTGTCTTTAGTTCAAAGAGTAAGGAGGAGATCATCAAACTAGGTATATGATGTAGCTAGTCAATTGCTATGTCACAGATAAAGTGTGACAAGGGGTGCATTACACTGTGGGCCTTGCCATTTACATTAATAAGTATCTTAAGGCAAAAGAAGAATTATGGAAACTCAAGTATTTCACCATGCAAAAATATAATCTTCAAAAAATCTTCTAGTGGAAACCAAAATCCTTCAAGATATATTATAACTCTATAACTGATCTCAACTTTCAACACTAGCCAAAATATAATCTTTCAAAAATCCTCATATAAAAATAGACCTATTATTACCTAGGGGCCAAAATCCCTTAAACCAATCTACTCTATAATGAATCTAAACACAATATCCTTGCCTTGGTAGGCAAGGTCAATAAATGGTAAACCCTAAACCCTAATCCTAAGTGTCCATTTCGAAACAATCTTGAATCAATTCATGCATCTCTACAGCTACACTCTCTGACAGGCACCTGGACTCGCACTCCCAATAAAAGAGCATTCACAATTGTACTTACCCAAGTTTTGCATTTTGCACCTGTCAATGCCCATCATTCAAATATTGAAGGCCAATTACCTTACCTACCTTACCTCTTGCATTTTAGGGTTTTTTTGGACCTACCTCTTCAAATTTTCGACCCAAAATAATGCAAGACAAACTAGAGTGCTAAAAACCTCAGTGGAAAAAAAAAGACCAAAAAAAAACCATGAAAATTTGTCCTTCACAAAGAAAAGGATAGACCAATACATAGTGCTTACTTACCCAGACATATATGTACCTAAATATATTTATATTTATATATATGAAGCAGTTGCTAACATGAATTCAGATTCCATTTCAAAAAAAATTCATCAATTTTTTGTGGTATACAGAAACATTGAATCTATTATTGATTGAAAGCTGATTTTTGAAATGCCATATTAAAAAAAAATTATTGTGAAAAATAAATAATTAATTAATTTTACTAAAAAATTTAAAAAAGGAAAAAACCAATAGGTGATTTTCCTTCTAGCCCAGTAAAGCACTGCCTTTTTTTTAATTTTTTCGTTATTTGACAACCATTTACAAACACAATATTTCATGGGCTCTCTTCTAGTTGGACATGCAGATGTCCTTCAATTTTTTTTCCTTTACCAATAAAGACCTGCTTGATTTCGAAAAAAATAAATCCCATGATAATTGCCTGGTATCATAAGGAAAAAAAAACAAGTGCAAGCATTTCAAAAAACATAATGCCTCCGTCTTGTTTGCAATTAAGTTTTTTTTTATGCCCACCTTTTGCAAAGATAATATTACACAAAGTAAGGTGTCCTCCAAATACTCCAAAAAAAAACTCAAGAAAATCATAAATACCTGCCTTAATTTTTGTAGCATGGTTAGACAACCATTGTCAAGCACAAGAACTCAGCCAGGATCTTCTGAAACGGAAGAAATCTTCCACAGTGGAAGCTCACACCCACCCATTGAAAATTAGGGGAGCTTTATCCGATGGAGAAGGGTAGGGCTCTCAGCCCTTCCTTGTTGTCTGGTTCTTGTCACTATGGTGACCGCCCTCAATCCCAGGCAAAAAATGGTGATGAATAGTTTTGCAAATAGAAATTTCATGCAGCCAATGGGATGGCTCAGCATGCACTTGTTTTTTTCCTTTTAAGTTTTGGGTTTGGGGCGGGGGGGAAGAATTTTTTAAAAAAGTTTATTTGTTCTCAACATGTTCCTTTCAAGTTCCCAATGGGTTCCCATCCGGTTCACAATAACTTCCCTAGGCTCCCAATAGCACCTCACTTTAATCCCATATGTTTTTTGATTAGAGATTCCTGAAGTTAAAGTTTCACTCTATTGTGTTTAGAAGTGGATTTTCAGTCCTTTGCTCTAATCACCTTAGTTATCTAAACAAAGATATAAAAAAACTATGTACAATTCTAGTTTGTTGGTTATTCAAATCCAAAGTTCTCCCCACGCTCATTGCAAAAAAAAAGGTTACATTTGCAAGGCACCCCCAACTAATTAATATGAAACATAATATGTACAGTAGCCTCCCGCCTAAGTACGTATCGGTTTAAGTACACATTATTTTCTCGAAAAAATAGGGTTCAGATTTATTTAGTTCAGCATGTCATGGATTGTCATTTGGTGCAAGTTTTGAAGATTCTTGCGTTTGGCTTTCAAGGTGACAACCCGGACCTTACTTTGAAACGATTCAAACAACTTTTTAAGATCATCGAACGTTTCCTTAACCTCTTCTCGAACTTCGGAGCAGAGCAACTGATCCTCTATATCAACAACTTGCTTATAAAATGAGTCGAATCCCTTAAATACAACGGTGTTTCCTAAACCCGAATCTGACGCTTGAGAGGTAAGAATGTCATCATCATTGTCATGATCTAGATTCTTTTTAGGTAATCTTCATCGTCTCCAAAAGCTTTTTAACGTCTTCCAAAATTGTAGTTGCAAATTTTTCACTGTTTTCATCGTCGACATGAACAAATTCTTCAAGCTCGTCTTGCCCAACAACAAGATTTAAAGCTACGATAGCTTGTGCAACTTCGGTCCCTAAATCCTCGATCTTGTTCACTACTTCCTAATCGACTTCTAATGTCATTATTTCTGCCTTGATAAATGCATTTTTGATAGAGTTTGGTGACACAGATTGCCAAGCTTCTTTGACATAACTCACAACATCGAGCAGGTGAGTTGGATTTTCGTATGCATCTCCAATAACACCGCATTGTAATCTCCGCCCCTGCATTTTCTTTCAAAGTTTCGCCTCTTCATCCAATTCATAGAAGTCAAGAACATCCTTGAGATAGAGATATTTGAACCTCTTCTTCAGAGCTACGATTATGCCCATATTGCAGGGCTGTTTCCAACTTGTGCAATTTGGGGGAAAGAAGACAGTCCTAACATTGTCACATTCAAAAGCCTCAAGGTGTCCGAGGGCATTGTCCAACAACAAAAGAACCCGACGTCCGGTTCATTTTTTCACTTCTGGAAGAAACATTTCGTTGAACCGCTTCTAGCACGTAAACGCCCATCCAAGCTTTAGCTCGACTGAAATATGGAACAAGCCACTGGCGGCCTTTGATACAGGCACGTGCTTTCCGTTTACCGATCAATGCGCAAGGAATTTTGTGAGTTCCCACAGCGTTGGTGCACACAATAAAAGAAACCCAATCTTTGGATTTTTTCTTCCCTCTAGTGGTTGATATGTCCTCATCTGGCATTAAAAGGCTATTGGTAGTAGGCGAAAAAACAGGCCGGTCTTGTCCATATTGTAGATGTTTTCAGGATCATATTGGGTAATAATCGCGTAGAGGTCGTCTAAAGTTGCAAGCAATCCAGTATCAAATTTGTTGACTTCAGTTCATTCTCTGTGAAGCAGCATTTTTTGCAACCTGTGGCGCACTCTGAATCGACTTAACCATTGCCAGGATACCTTGAAGTTCGTTTCCAGAATCGATAAACTCGATGCAATACTTTTCGCTTTGGCGATGGCGAGAGATGGCGAAATAGGAAGATTGGCACGACGTACGTTGTCAATCCATATGTAAAGCATGTCTTCAAGCTCAGTGAAACGACCAACAGAGGATCAAAAAGTCTTCTCTTTAGCTTCATCAGACATTAAGGCAGATCGCTCTAGGATTTGCTCCCACTTGTCCCACACCTTTCTGATAGCTCCTTCACTAACATCGTATTCGCGCGTTATAGCCCTTTTACTTGGAGCATCCGTCTTGCTCAACTTCGCTATGATTTCACATCGTTGGGATTCATTGAGGCGTTTCCCGTTCAGTTTCTTCGACATTACAATCGAATCAAGCGATTAGGAAGTGATTCGTTCAAAGTGCGCACCTACCAACTAAGTATGCACAATCCTCCCAGGTTCAAGTTGCGTACTTAGGCAGTAACCTCAAGTTGCATACTTAGGCAGTAGGTTACTGTACACCCAATACAAAAGCAACAAGCAAAAGCGCAAAATTTTTAAAGGTAGAGTAGACTGGCCCAACACCAATTGCCTACTTATCACTAAACACTTATTTATAATTTCATCGTATGTGCTTCATTTTGAGTGATTTAAAATGTTATGGGAGTGCTACCTGAAGCTCTAGAAATCCTCTTTGAAGTGCAAATGAAAAGGAGTAATGAAAAAGTAATAAGGAAAAAAATAAGTTTCCAAACTTACAAGATGCATTTTTTTTCTTTTTTCTTCTTTTTGAACCCATCTCACTTTCAAAACTCATAACTTTCTTATTTTTTATTAATTTTGAACAATATAAAATATTATAGAAGTGCCACCTGAAGTTTTACAAATCAATCTTTGAACTCTAATAATAATAAAGCAACATACAAGAAATTTTTTGGGTGTTTAAGAACTGGCCTTTGTAATGTTTGGTGGTTTGGTTTTTTGAATTCTTGACCATTAATTTATTTTTTGACAATAGTTAGTATGTCCGATGTGCCAAGAGGAGAGATTCAAGTCTTGTTTGGACACCAGAAACAACGGAGTCCTCCCTTGGATCCGGCCTGCCCTTGAGCGCTTAAATGTTCGGTCATCAACCAGTCTACTCTAGAGATAGAGTAAGAAGGTTTGAGTTCAGGCATTTTACAAAAAATTGATTTCCAAAAAAGAAACGCTCTCAAGAATGGCGTTTTGTTCTTAGTTAGCCCCTTTATATTGGCACGTACAGCCACCCACCAACAAAAAGCACCAAAAGCCCCCAAAAAAAGAGCCAGCGAACGACATATTGCGCGAAACGAGAGCGCTCATATTTCGAATTTCAAAATCCAAATTACAAACTATCAAACGCACTAGCTCTCCCACTCCCTCCGTCCCCCGACTCCCGCCCCTCCTCTCCCACGCAACACTACTTTTGCCTCTCCCTCTCTCTCTCGCCTTCAAATTCCAGCTTCCATCATCCCTGTTTCCCATGTTATGAGCTTCTCCTCCCATCCTCTTTCTCTCTCTTTTATGCCCTGCTGCTTTTTCCTTTTTCTTTTACTTTGGGAGTTTTCTGGATCTAAACTCCTAGTTTTTTGGGCTGAGGTTTCTTCGGGCTTGTGGATTTGTCTTTCCAGGTTTTCTGACGTCGTTAGGATTTGTCTCTACAAGAAGAGAGGGACGGACGAGAGAGAGGGGGAATAGGGAATTGTGGAGGGAATTTTGTTTGTTTGCAATTATGGTTCCAGATTTGGAGCTATTTCAGGGGAATGAGGATAGTGACATTTTGATGAGGCGAGAGATGGGTGCTAGTGATTTATTTGAAGAGGATAAAGAGAACATGTGTGTGGTTTCGGAGGATGTGGTGGGGTTGTTGTCGTTGCAACGGAGTCCATTGCCTTTAGGGTACCTGAGGTCGCCTCTGCAAGACATTACTGCTGTTCTCAGCTCCCTGAATGTATGTTTCTTTTGGCTCTCTTTAGCTCATTTCGTGTGTGGTTGTAAATTTTATACTTGTGAATTTGATGAGGCAATTGCTCTTATTAGGGTAGTCTTTTATTCTTACATGTCCATCCTACTGTGATCATTGTGGCAATTCTTGTCTCGAGATCTCGAGTTTGTAATCTACTTGATCTTTTAGTCTGTCTCTTTCTCAAAGGGCACAGCATTTTGATATCATCCTGGGTTCATGGTGTAGTTTATCTTGATATGTTGCCTGATCGTGTTTGGAGCTATGTTCTGATGCTTTTCTCTATTTCATTCTTAAAGCAGACAAAGGAGGATGAAGATGAATGTGGCAGACATAAGAAGTGCTACCAGTGTAGGAGTCAACAGAAGCTATTAATGCAGGAATGCCAACCATTTCAGGAGGAGGTGGCTGCAACAAGCTTCCAGATAAGTCCATTGGGGCAATGCACAGTACTGGAATGTTCAGAAAGTGCAGGCCCCAGTGAATCAATGGCTCCTGTGAAACAGGAGCTCATGGGACACTGGAGTGCTTCAAATAAGGTTGCAGAACAGAGCAGAGGGACCATACACTCAAGTCTAATGATAGAAAAAGAGTCCAAGACACAAGATAAGTTCAACCACTGTGTTGCAGTAAGTTTGCATCTGGCAAAGAAAGAGCATCGGGTAATTATGCCTTCAAATCTCTGCAATGGTGTAGATCCCAACTCACCAAGCAGCCAGAAAATGAAGAGGAGGAAACCATTTGTAAAACTAATTCCAGGGCAAAGTGTGCCAAGGTTTCGATACCCATCAAAGACAGCTCTTTGTAATCTCTCTCACCCCCAGGTAGTATGGGTTGTTAATTCTTCAGAGCAAGATGTGTGTGCTTGAAGGCTTTTCAGAAGCATTGACATCCTGCAGGTGTTCAGCTGCTCAATCTCCTTTGAGCCCTAATCAGATACCAGTGACTTCTGCTAAACTTCTACAATTCTGAAGAACTTGATTTTCACTTTCGCCTATGTGTAATTGACAGCATCCTGGAGATTTTGTAGATCATGAAACAGAGGTGTTTCAATTGTCATTCAAGAATCTTTGAAGGCAGCGTAGTTCTCTCCAACAATTTGGCTCCCATGAATCTGGGTGTTGCAATTCTCATACAGGAAGCCTTTGAACAATGAATTCATCTCCCGCAAATCTGGGTGTGGACAGGGTTTTAGTTTAAGACAGTTGAGAAACTTCTCACAAAGTGAATAAAATTTTGAAATGCACAAAGCTTCCTGCCAAGTTGTGTGAGTCTTTGTGACACTGCTCTCTATGTTGGAACATGTTATAAAAAACTGGTAAGCAGTTGATCTTAGAACTTCATTCCATGAACACTTGCTTTGAAATGAAGAGGCAATGTCTTAACCTGTGGTGCTCTCAAAATTGGGCCTATTCCCATTGCTAGATGTGAACTGCCCCCAATATTGTTCACTGCAAACTTCACAAATTGGAACAAAATCATGATCAATTGTAGATCATAATCTACAAATCTTCATGAGAGATTCTCCACACTTGATATAAAGGAAGTCAAGTTAGTCAAAAACTTAGTCTCCATAATGCAGAACTTATAATGTACAAACCCCCAGGACTTGTTTATTAGGAGAAAATGACCTGAAAAGAACATAAGGCAGGGCAAAATTTGACCTTACTAACATCTATATGACAGGTGACATTACCTCAGAAAACAAACAACTGCAACAAATTTTCCAACCTTCACTGGAAACACTAGGAAGGAATCAGTAACCTCAAATGCTTCCTCCAAATTGGAGGCAGGTAAACCTCTTCTTCAGGAGGAAAACATTGCCTTGAAATCTATCAATCTCTTATCATTTCTGGAATGCATTGCTAATAGAATGAGCTACTATGTCATTTCCATTATTACCAAGAACATCAGCTTTTGTTGACATAGTTGACCTGTTTCAAGCTCTCATAGGGCTTACATCCATGGGATAACTGCCCAGGACTCTGAGGAAAGTTGCAAATTCCTGCATATACCACATGCATACAGCTCAGTCACAAGCAAGTTAATGATGTTCATGGCATGCAAAACAACTCCCTTGCTTAGAATCCATATCTGGCCCCAGAATTTGCGGCAATAACTGAATTACACTAGATTCAAAGGAACCCTCCCCAAGCAATTTTATTTGAGTTCAGCTTCCACAGATTCATGCAATAGGAATATTTGCAATGTCAGAGCTGAAAAACATTTCTATGAAGGTCCTACCTGCAGGTGTCTCAAAGCATTTTGTGACCGCTGGTCAGCCATTGATGCCTCAAAATCCACATAGAACAGGTAGTCAAAATATCTGCCAAATGCATTTATTGATAAGACCCAAGAACCCCAACAGTCTTGCAGCATTCAGTTTCTTGCAAGCAAATTTACAACCTGACATTTCCTCCAGGCAGTCCCATGAGACAAAAAAGGAAACACAATGGCAACAAACACATAGTTAATCAAATCGAGGTTCTCTTATGACAAGAATCCAACTGCAGTGTACAGGATTTCAAATAGACTAACCTGGAAGTACCATTGTTGTTATCATCTACTACCCGCAATGGCCTTTTTCTCTGTGGTCGACTCTCAATCTGCCAAAATCAAGTCATGAACATAAGAGCGACAGAACCTCTTTGTGCAGTCTAAACTCTGACAGTGCATCTCACAGGCAAGTGATGAGTAGTACCTTTGTCAAGTTAATACTCCTGAGTGCAAACACTGCAAGTGCCTTGAACAAAACTCCTGGTCCCTCCTCCAGAGTGAAGACAATACTCGTCTGCAACAACAACAAATGTAAGAACAGAAAGGATATATTGAACGACATTGAGTCATTAAGGACCACGTCATTTGCATTGTCCTGCCACAGGTACAAAACTTGCTACCTATCTCTAATAGGGACATCTATATGTTGTAGCGATAGATGTAAAGACATCAATTGTATGACAGTGGTAACATTTCACGCACATGCTTATGGAGACACAAAATTACTTTATGCTGGTCATTATATTTCTAGCAAACCTATCTAGAACATATTGCTGCCACAACATCAGGAAATAAGATACCTTGAACGGCCTGTCAGTTCTTGGAATAATAGGCTCCCTTGCCAGCATCAGGAAGCGGGTCACATTGTCTAAATCATCCTGCACCATAGCATGACTACTATTAGCACATTCTCTTCTCAATTGTCAACCAACCTCTGCTTCTTCAAACCTCACAAAACCCTGCTATGCAAGGATTTGATGACATTCCTCCTTAAGCCCTGCCAGGAAAGTTGGAAGCAGATTCAAAAGATGCATAGACAATGGAAAACAGCTCAAAACACATTGCATGAACTCTATTCTCCTACCTGGAAACTACCTAGACTTACATCCTGTTATGCAAATCTTCATACACACCTGAATCCCATCCATAAGTATCTCAAGACCATATATCTCTGCAGCCCGAGCACTTGCAACTGCTCCTGTGTCCCGCAAGTTATGAGCAGAAACAAACTGCAAAACCATCCTCTCTTAATTGGAGACTGGACAAATGACTTGGATTGCAATCTATGCCACAAGCACAGAGTTAACACCAACTACACTGCAGCCAAAACAACTCTTCTACTCAAACAGGTTCAAAACAAAAAACCTGTGATGAGACTCCATCAATCTAAGACCAGGAAGCACAAAAGCTACCAGCAGAATAAACAGGGACTTCTACCTTCTTCACCTTGACTGTTTAACTTTGCAAGGGGTTCATCAAGCATCACAAGTTGTTGGCTTAAATGTGTGGAGTTAGGCCTGGCATACCTGTGCAGCACCTGCTGTGTCATCTACAGCCTCCCGAGTCACACCTAGAGTCGTCAGGGTTTGCTCACATTGTGCAAGGGCCTGTGTTATGCAGAAAGAAGACCAGTCACACAAACTGTGAAGAGGGCTACAATGGGAAGAGATATTTCTGTACAAGGACTTTATGTGTTACAAAGCAGCCTTTGCCCTACGGTTAGAAAGTGACTAATAACCTGTGGGTGACTCAAAACTCGTTGCAACTCCTCCTTCTTCACACCTGGTATCCCTAAGAGGCAATGATGAACTGCAAGTTGAACTTCCCCAACTATATGCAGACGGTGCCGCAGCAGAAGATCATAGTTCCGGTGAATGCTTCCACCAAGTGAATTCTCTATTGGTAACACTGCTCTATCAACTAACCACAGTTCAACCGCCTGCAGCAAGGGAAAAGATATCAGTAAGGAGATAGCATCAGCAGGGTAATAGTAAGGAGAGAGCATGAACAGGAAATGAAGCTCTACCAGGTATGGAGCAAGAACAACACATCCAGGGACCATAATGAACAACAACTAACCTACTTTGACAAGATTCTAAATAATACAGCAGTACCTGGAAAGCAGCTTCAAATTGTTCACATGGGACGGCTTCACAACGTGGGTAGGCTTTAGCAGCTGCAGCTTCACTGTATGCACCTGGAACACCCTGCAGATACGCACAAGTCCCCAGATAATGTGAGTCTAATCAGCAAAAATTGTGGCAGTTGGAACCAGCTGAGAAGGATTCAAGCAGATGATTCCAGCAAATGGCAGACTGCATTTGCAAAGTCAAAAGCAGGCATCATCCATTATGTTTCCAGAAGCATAAAATCAAGAGGAAAAAACTGCAATCACCTGATAAGCTACACGTAAGTCAGATCCGTGCCTTGGAGGTAGGGCCAAATCTGAAATCGACAAGGGCTCTGCAAAGGAACCGCAGACATGCGTTCAGTGCAATGCAGTAAAGCACAATATGCTGATGAAAACATCTTGTACTTAGCCACAAGGCATCTTGCGCATGAGCGGCAGCTACAACAACTAGAAAGGCAAGCTCAAAAGCATGTAAATACCTATATGGAAAAGCTTGGAATGGCAATCCTCCGTCGGTGGTTCAGGAGTCCTACATGACAAGAGAAAGCCAATTCGGTTCGGGAGTTTGTTTTTTTCAACTTACTTGGGATTTGCAGCGAGACTAACTCTTTAGTTGAGACTACCGGAGGCTCCTCCTCCACGCCTCCTAAGGGTTGCAAATGTTCTGCGGTCTTCTCTTTCTCGAGTTTTGCAGGAGAGGCCCCCTGGTTCTTTGGGACAGTACCTGATGTCTGCCACTGCTGCTGAGCTTCACGGCCGGTAACTTTTTCCAGAAAAGAGCTCGACGCAGGCCAGGAATTCTCATTCGATGCCGCCGCCGCTACCGCCGTGACTCTCAAGACGCCAGCAGCCACGCCATTGTCGACGAAGACGCCGCCAGCCGCGGCGCCGTTGTTACTAAGCCTCAGCGCTTTCATCGGGATCCCACCCGCAGGCGCCGTTGCATTCTTGCACACGACGTTCGCGAACACAGGAGACTCCATAGCTCCCATTCGACGCGAAGGACACACTATCAACGCCATGGCCAGTATTACAGCTCTCTTTCTTCTTTCTTTCTTTCTTTCTTGTACTGTCTGTTTCTTCAAAATTGTTCCGAGAGAAAACCTCAAGTTCTTCGCTCTAAGACAAATTTCCAAACCTAACTCTTAGGGAACAGCAGCTCTTCACTTCCAAAAAAAGGTTTCCGAAGACGTTTCTTGCGCATCCTTCTTGTTCTTGTTGTTCTTCAGAATTATCCGGACGACGGAAGGGGGGAAGAAAAAAAATCCCAAAAAGAATCGCTTCCTTTTTCACTCCCAAATCCACGTTTTTCTTCTTCTTCTTCCACAGCTACCTATTTCTTGAGCAGCTTTGTTCCTGAGACGACAGAGAACTTAAGAGGAGAACCTCGGTTTCCTTCACTTCGAAAGCAATTTCCGAACAGATTTTGAACCAAAGAAAAAAATCCTCACCATACTACGCCAATGTTCGGTCGTCAACAGCATACGAAAGGAAAGCAAAAGCTCGAATTCTGTGGGCGATGGAGAATCGCTTTTCCTCTCTGTAGAACGGCGTTCCAAAGAGAAGAAAACAAGGAAAGCTGCCTCTTTCTCTTTGAAACGCATTTGTGAGGAAGACGGATCCAGGTGCCATAGTGCCACGTCACTTCGTCCCCTGGACAGTTTTACAGTCATCTCTGTATCGCCAGAGAACTCAGGTCCAGGTGCCAATAATGACACGTCATTTCATCCCCTCGACAATTTGTTTTACCCTCAACTTTGTACCAAAGGTATTTTATTAATGCCTACCACAACTTTGTAGTAGCAAAGAACTCAGGTCCAGGTGCCAATAGTGACATGTCATTTCATTCATCCTCTCGACTGTTTATGTTACCCTCAACTTTATATCATAGGTATTCATTAACAACTTTGTATTAGCAAAGAACTCAGGTCCAGGTGCCAGTACTGTCACGTCACTTCGTCCCCTCGACCCTTTTGCCCATAACTTTGTATCATCATCGTATTCATTATCTCCTTCAACTTTGTATGAGCGAAGAACTCAGGTGCAGGTGCCAATAATGCCACGTCACTTCATTCCCCCCCCCTCGACCGTTTTACCCTCAACGGTGAATTATATACATTTTGCCTATCCTCAACTTTGTGGCATTTTTTTGACCTTAGCTTTATACCACCAGTAAAAGAAAACATTTTCCCATTTATGACGAACTTTTCTGCTTTATTATTATATAAAAATTTAAACCCCAAATAAAATCTGAGTAGATATTCAAGAAATCTGAACAATTTCTCCAACAAAATAAATTCTTAAGAATTCCTTTGATACTCTCTATCAAATTTAAAATGAAATCCAATCAATAGGAGAAGCCTCTTTCTTTTTCACAAATTTAAAAATAATAATAAATAATAAATAATAAATATTTTTTTTAAAAAACCTTAAGAATTTCATCTTGCATACCCTTGATTGATGAAGAGGTTTTTCCAACTCATGAAGTCACCATGTCTTTGGACCCTAGTTTGACCCTTTAAATCTTCAAGTGAGTATAATAATAATAACTATGCTTCTTGAGGTCTTATTTCTGTGTGAAGAGAAAAAGTGAGCTCTCTTTATTGAAAATCATATGCAACTTTTTAAATAAACTATTCAAGTTCCCTATTACAATAATCAATGCCTTGGTTCTTTAACCTTTTGACTTCAAGCTTTTGTTTGTTTGTTTGTTGTGCACCTTATGGTAGTTATGAAATTAAAGGACTCTCAACTTGACATCTTGACTCAAGTATGGGGGAAAGAGGGGGAGAATAAATAAATAAGTAGTATTCAACCATTAGCTGCATAGCTTTACTTTTTTTCCTTGGACTTTTTTTTTTTGTGAAGCTTCTATGGATGGCTCTTTGTATTAAAGAATAGAGTATTATTGGCAAATTTGAATTTTTCTTTCTTCACACATGAATGGCTAAAGTAGTAAATTTGTGACTCGTATTAATTAGTTGTTTGGGACCTTTTTAAGTTCTTTGTTTTTCTTTTGTGGTGGACATCTTTGATTGCCCTATCACAAAAATAATTAATTAAACTTGGGATAGTCCCAATGTAAATATGTTGTAATCTCATCCTTTGGACTGGTTATATAGGTCACAAGAGTAGAACTAGGGGGGGAAAAGATGTGGGATAAAGTGAGGAGCTATTGGGGACTTGAGGAACATGTTGGGAACTTGATGAGAACACAACGAAAACTTCATAAGAAGGAACACTTTAAGAACAAAAGAAAGCAAACATCCCCACCTTCCCCCCAAAGGAAAAAAAAACATGGCCCCTTGGGTGCATGCTACCTCACCTCATTGGCTACAAGAATTTTTTTTGCTTACTTGAGTTCTTTGTCATTTTTGGCTTAGGCTAATAGCATTGGCATGGACTATGGGTGTATATTCTCATGAAAAAGGAATTAGAATTGATAGGTCCCATACATTTCCAAGGGACATCCTCTAGGCCTTGGGTGAACCAACAACACCCCACACTTGCACCATGATACAAACCCCAAAATCTTTTTAAATTGCTTCTAAATGTTAATTACAAATATCCCATGCTTAGACTAAGTGACGATGTTTGAGTCCAAATCTAGATAACATTTTTTGGGCTTAATATGGACACCAAGAGGCCTCACTCAAACCTGATGGTACCAATGTAGGTGTTGGTTCACCTTTGCCCATCACCTTTGTGGTAATAAATATTGCATTATTTCTTATTGTGGTGATGAAAACCTTAGCCTTCCAATGACAAAAATTAGCAAAGTGACAAATTTATATGGACAATTTTAGTATATGTGTGATGATTTCAATTAATTTATTGTCAAATTTGGAAACTAAAAAATTAGAGCCTAAATTGGTCAATATGAATTTAATTTTCTCAATGGATTATTTAGTGTTAAATAAAGGATCTATGTTCAACTTTATTGTGTCAAACAAACAAATATAGGTTTCACAACATAAAAGACTATTCAAAATATAAATTTTAAACCTTTGAGTTTTGAAATTAAAAAGTAAGCAATCTATGAAGAAATTGTTACCCCCATTGTTTTCAAAAAAGCAAGTGTTTTCAAGTGTTTTTTAAAACATATTTTAAAATCTATTCCTTCAAAAATAATTTTACTTTGAAATTTCTTTTTTACAAATCATGTTAAGAATTTTTTTCAAATAATTTTCAAATAATTTTTTTTTTTTACAAATTATGTTAAGAATTGTTTTTCAAATATTTTTCAAATAAAATTGACAAACACTTAGTGCATTCAAAGGATCTTTCATCTACATTATTTTCTTATTTAAGTCTTCAACTAACATTAACCAAATATATTCACTCCCACTTCTTGATGGATGATTATAATATAATTAACCTAGAATAATGTTGCATGGATAGAAAAAGACATTTAACATTCCACCTTCGATGTAAGTATAATAATGGAAAAGGTAATTCAAACTTTTGTTGGTTTGATTGAATTGGAAATGTGATCATAACTAGTTTACCCTAAGCTCAACCTTGTCATGAAATAATTTTTCATATGTTGAAATAACGGATTATTGTGAAAATATGAAATTGAGGTGTTAAAAATCATCATTATTATGACATACTATAGTAAGAATAATTTAGTTCCTCATATGACATTTATATAATTAACTATTGTAGATCATGAAAAAGAAAATAACTTCAAATGCTTTAAAAGATGAATTGATTTTTCAAAGCATAACACATATTATATTTGTCTTGTCAACTTTGACATTGACCCTAGATTATGTTTTTCAAATGTCAAAACCTTTTGACCTTGAATTTGTTGAAAGGGAAGAAGGATTAAACACATATTTAATTAATTCTAGACTTTGAAAAAGTCCAAAAATAAAAACAATGAATTTTGAGAGTTTAAAGATAAATAGAATAACATATTTAACCTGGTGGGCACCAAACAAAATGTTGAAATGACAAATTTGCATAAGATTTTTTTTTCACCATGAGAACAATTAACATTCATGACAATAGATAAACCTCGTGGTTACTAGTTATTAAGAACTAGAAAACCATACAAAGAGCAGTGCAAAACAAAAAACATTGCACAACATCATCAAGTAAACAATTCACTAGCAAAATCAAACAACCAAATTTGAAATATCTATTAAATTTTCCTAAAATATAACCTTTACTATGCTTAAATGTACATCACTTAAATTAAGCCCACACCTAAATGACCTAAGTAGTAAAATCCTATTTCATTTTGAATTTGGCCTTTAAGGTTGAGCCTTTTCAATTGGTTCATCCTGAGTGGCCTTCTTTTTTTAAATATTTCTTATGTCTTGGATGTTTATGGTGCATCTATTTATATTGCTCATCATTTGGAAAAGATGACAAACAATATGAGACAAACTTTTGGGAAGGAGAAACATTTTCATGTCCACATAACATTAAAGCCTTTTAGTTCACACAACATTATTCTTAAATAACTATGTAAGATACATTAAATAAATAAATAAATAAAGAGGTAGGTAAATATGTATCTTAATTAAATAAAAATTAGTAATAGTTAACGTTTAGTTATTTAGTTATATAATTTTAGTCATATTATAAATCTTTGAATTATATCAAATATCAAGATAATTATAATGTATTATATTGTTGATTGATAATTATAACAAAATTATAACTAATCCTTACAAATTTGGCCTAATTCATTATATATTATCAACAATGTATTTGTAATAATTAATATTACACTATTTAATTACACATTCATTAGTGTATTTTAGGTAAATAACTAGTTAACCAACTAGTAATTTATCATAAGTATATAAATGGCCTACCTTAGCCTATATAACTAGGTTACCTGCAAGCTAAAATATAAATAAATAGGTGGAATATAAATAAGGTATGTATGTATAAATACACCTGCATATAAGCTAATTATATTTAGGTTATTTAGCCACATACTTACATTACATATGTTACATAGGTGGTTAATTTAACCTAGGAAAAATGAATTACGAGAAAATTAATGATTACTAAACAAATAATGACTAAACCAACCAAAAATTAAAAATAATTATGGAAAAATAACCATTATTAAACTAATTATGCTTCAATTAACCATATTGAAATAAATATGGTGAAACTAACCAATGAATAAATATTTTATGACTAAACTAGAAATGATCGAACTAACCATGAGTAAAATAAATATGGCCAAACTAATTAAAAAATAAATAATTTATGGTTAAACCAACCATGGCTAAACTAAACATAAATAAAATTAATATGGCTAAAATAACTAATAAATAAATATTTTATGGTTAAACCAACTATGCATAAATTAATTATGGCTAAAATAAAAATGGTTAAAATATTTATAACAAAATTAACCATGATTAAACTAGAAATGGTTAAAACCATGAATAATGCATTTGGCTAAACTAACCACTAATAAAATTAATATGGTTAAATTAATTAATAAATATATATTTTATGACAAAACCAACTATGCAAAAATTAGTTCTAGTTAAAACAAACATGAATGAAATAATTATGGTTAAAATCAAAATGGTTAAAATAATTATGGTAAAATTAACCATGGCTCAACTAGAAATGGTTAAACTAACCATGAATACATAATTCTGGCTAAACTAACTATTAATAAAGTTAATATGGCTAAACGAATTATGAATAAATATTTTATGGCAAAAATCATTATGCAAAAATTAAATTATGGCTAAAATAAAAATGAATAAAATAGTTATGACAAAATTGATCATGGTTAAATTAGAAATGGTTAAACTAACCATGAGTAAATAAATATGGCTAAACTAACCATTAATATAGTTAACATGGCTAAACTAATTATGAAAAAATATTTTATGGCAAAAATAATTGTGAAAAAATTTAATTATGACGAAAATAATTATGACAAAATTAACCATGGTTAAATTAGAAATGGTTAAACTAACCATGAGTAAATAAATTTGGCTACACTAATTTTTAATAAAGTTAATATCATTAAACTAACTAATGAATAAATGTTTTGTGGCAAAACTAGCTATGCAAAAATCAATTATGGCTAAAATAAACATGAATGAAATAATTATGGCTAAACTAAAAATGATTTAAATATTTATAGAAAAATTAAACATGGCTAAAATAGAAATGGTTAAACTAATCATGAGTAAACCCTAAAACCTAAACTAACCACTAATCAAATTAATATGGCTAAACTAACTAATGAATAAATATTTTATGGACAAAATAATTATGGCAAAATCAAACATAGCTAAACTAAAAATGGTTAAACTAACCATGAATTAATAAATTTGGCTAAATTAACAACTAATAACTTAATATGGCGAAATAAACTAATAAAAAAATGTTTTTATGTTAAAACCAATTACGCAAAAATTAATTATGACTAGAATAAACACGAATGAAATAATTATGGCTAAAATCAAAATGGTTTAAATAATTATGGCAAAACAAATAATGGCCCAATTAGTAATGGTTAAATTAATTATCATGGCTAAATTTATTATGGTTAGACCAACTATTGTTAATTTAACCATGGTTAAATTATTTATAGTTTCTGTAAGATGGTTTTTTTGCATCCCCTACCCCACGTCTACAAAAATTTCTTCATGTCGAACACCTTGCTACGTTTTGTTGCTCCCTTTAATGCTCCCTTTCCTGGGCTAGCTCCTCTACCTATTTTTTCTCTTCACAGCAAGAAAAAGAATAATAATAAGTAACTAGAACAATCAAATGTAGTTAGAAAATGAAAAGAAAAAAATGAAATGAAATTTTAGAAGTGATAACACAAAAGCCTAATTTGAATTGTCAAAGTTGAAAAGGTCTAGAGATGAAAGAAGAGGTATGAAAAAAAAAAGTTGTGAGATACATTAGAAGAATGTGAATAAGGGGGAGGATGGAAAAAAAAATGGAAGGAATGAAAAGAAGGGCATTACCATAAGCCACCACCTCTTCGTCTCCACCCCTTGCAATTATGAATTTGCAAATGATAGCATGGTTTCACAATTTTCATTTTCGTATTAATATGTTAAAGTGGCGATTTTGGATATCTAGGTTTAGATAGAAATCTCCTATTACATTTCTAATTCAACAACCTATTGAAACTTGTAAAAAAGTTCTTACCATATTTGACGTCTTTTTTTTTCAAAATGTGCCAATGAAATGTTTTTTTAAAAAAATTCAAATTATTATTGTCATGTCGAATGTTGATGAAATTTCAACCAATGGTTCTTCTTTAGGTGTTGCCATATTCTAGTTACTTTTTCATAAACTAAATGTTTTTTAAAAATAATTTGGAAAGAATATTCCAAGTTAAATGTAGAAGGAATATTCTAGACTAATTCAAAAGGGATGTCCTAGCATAATTCAAAAACTATATTCCAGAATAATTCAAAAGGAATATTGCATAATAATTTGGAAGGAATCTTCCAAAGTTATTTAACACAAATTATATTCTAGAATAATTGAGAAAAAATATTTCAGAATAACTTAGAAATGAAAAAAAATCGGGAATATTTTAATAAATTTTTGAAATGATGAATTTAATAAATATAGCTACTATATAAAAATTTGTGACGTGGATAATATCTTATTTATTTTGATGTTTTCAAGATGTTGTTTGAGTTTTTTGTTTTCAAGATCCTGATTCTAGAAGTCTAAGACTTATGTCACTCCAAAGTGTTGAAATTTTGAGGAATGAGAGCTATAATGTTTAATGGCTATAATCTATAGACTATTGTGTAGACCACAAGGTTAAATATTGGTTGCTTATAATAGAGTTGTTGTTTAATGATTATTGACAACAAATTCATTAAAGATTGACGCTATGAATAACCAAACTAATTATAAGGCTAACAATTGGTAAATCCTAATATTCTACCATTAGTTCAATTGTAGTTTCTGTTCTTGTACATGTTTATTTCCATTCATGCAAAATTTGTAATAGAAATCCATACTTCATCCATAATATTTCAACAACCATAATATTTCCCATAGCCCAAGTATATGCACAGTTATGAATATGTCATAATTATGCCATAATTTTACTTCTCATCATGATATGTAGGGAAAAACATAAAAATACAAAAAAAAAAGCACAAAGATCATGGCTCTATTTTCTATTGTTCTATTTTCTCGTCTTTGCACTCCCACATTGGTACTCATTCTTGGAGAAGAAAAAAACTCCCACATAATTTAAATTCCAACTTAGCAAGGTAATCTACGCTACCATGTAACTACTAATTCATTTGTTTTGTCTAGCCTATCTAAGAATAAACATTACAATTTTACCTATTCTTTATGTTTATATGGCTTGATTACTAAAATATAATCTTGCCCTTAACAATGGGGTGAATGTATTTCATGGCATCAGAATAAATTTGGGGCGTAAATTGAAAGAGGAGAACATTACACCTTGAATCATGATTCGTGTGCATTGTATGAACCACCACACCAATCTCAAAGTTTAAAATGTTTTTAAAATGTTTGCATGAATATTGAGCATGTACTACAATGTTTGTATACATATTACTACCATTACTTTAGATCCAATGTCTAGAGTTTCTTCATGTTTATATAATTTAATTTTGGAAACCTTTTGAAAAGTCCAAAATTGACAATTATTGATCATTTGAAAGTTGGCAAATTTGAGAAAACACTAAATGTACTAGGGAGCCAATAGATGTTGTAACAACAAACATTCCCACAAATATATATCATCAATTTCTTGAATTTCCCAAATTGGTGAATTTTTTGAAATAACCATGTAGTTTTTATTGTATTTTATGAAATAAATAATTCACCTTAATTTATTTTTTAAGAAGCACAATGTGTGGCCATACATCATTACTTTATTTGATATTGATGGTGAAAATGGAAAAAAATTACATTCATAATTTTTTTTTTGGCATCCAACATACAAAAATAAATTTTAATATTTCAATTTCATTAATAAGGCTTATTATTTCGTAAATGTTTTCATTTACCAATTATTATATGCATTATTTTTTCATGATAATCCATTTTTATATTCAAAATTGGGGAGTTCAAAGTTCATTGCATTCATAGATATTGAAAATTATGATTTATCCTATAATACTCAAAATCTAACATTGTAATAAATATTTGGTTACATGAAGAAGCCAAAAGTTTCCTGGCAGAACATGGCCTCTAATTATCATCAGAAAAAACCCGCATATTTCCGTGGAAGATTGGAGAAAGACTTCATTTTATTAGCTTTATTTTTCATAAAATCGATAGGGCTTGCTTCTATAACCGAATTATGACCCATTGGAAGGTAGGAAAAAGGTTCACTCGCAGAAACCTTAAACATTTAATATCAAAAGACTACATTTTTTTGTTACAAATATGAATGTAATGCCCTTGGCCCCAAGGGTAAGGTTCTTTTATGTTGCCATATAGTTCAAGTAAATTTTCATCATGATTTGTCCCATATTTCAAAATTATTCTTTTTATGTCCATGTAGGTGGACAATGTCATGGAAAGGAGGTAGGTATTTACACTTGAAAAAGGTAGAATTTTAAATTATTTTAATGTATAAAACATGGGCATGAAAGCTACATGTTAATTTGCCTTTTCATGTTCATGTAGGTGAGAAGGAAAAAGGAGTGAGGTAGATAAGTTTGGAAAAAATAGGTTTGGAGAACCTTGATCAACATATATGGACACCATTTTTTTGAAAAAAAAGGCTTGGAAATGAAGTTACTATTTGACAAAACATAGATCCCAAAACAAAATAAAATAAGTTCATTTCATATCTAAATTAATTAAACATAAATGAGTCTTGCTCACATGGATGATTGTGTTTCTACCATGGAAAATGTCAATGCCATATTTGCCTGATATTATGTGTGAAGTTAAGATTTTGTCAATATTTTGTTCTAATCACTTGTTATGAAAACATAATGCAAGTTTCAATTATTCTACACATTGCTTTTAGTTCTTGACTCAACACTTTTAATTATAAGATTTGAGATATATTTGCTTACAATATTGCAAGGTTTATTACCCTTGCCATTTGTTCCAAATATTCTTCAATATTAGGTTTTCAAACTTTCATTATAGTCTTTGTAAAAATAATCTTGACAACACATACATAAAAAAATTTGAACTAAGAAGAGTAGGCTTGTCACCCATGGTCAACCATTAGGGTTTTGTCAAAATGCATAAAATTGATAAGGTCTTCATCAAAATCAAAATGCATTAAATTGTTACAATTTGTTCACATTATGCATCATAATTCCATTTTATGTATAACTACCAAAAAATCAAGATTCATATGATTTTCTCATATGAATATGTTTTGTACATTTATACTAAATACTATTGGTTCCCATTACACTAGCATGTTACTTGATGTTCATATATGAAACACATTGTGATCCCCTAAACATCTTACAAAATGGGGAGTTCACATCCACATACATATATATACAAACATATACAACCACACATCCATACATACAACTTAGACTATATATATAAACAAATATCATACAATTTACAAATTTACCATGATTCAATTGATCTGGATGCACATTTCATTTAAACTATGAATTAAGACATATTTGTACAACAATGATTTCTAAGAAAAATGTAACTTGAAATATTGCCATAGTAATAGAAAAAAATGATGTAACTATTTATTCAACCCTATAATCCATCTTTAAACCATAAACCCTAAATCGAAGCTCTATACCTTAAATTCTATAAACATTAAATAAATATTTTAAATGTGAACCACTTAATAAGTATTTTACTACCTTTGAGTTATTTAACAAGGATTAATGTACTATCCTTGAATGAAAAAATTAAGTAATAACATGTATTTAATTAATTATAGACTAAACTATTAATTCTAGACTTTTCAAATTTGGTGGTTAGGATCAAGTTTTCTAAACAAAACATTGGAAATATCTATTTTTTCAATTATTTAATGAGGCAAAAAAAAATATTAATATCTACTATTTCATCATATGGTGGTGCCCAAATCAAAGTTTCTCTCCAAATTTTGAATTTTGAAATGGTTGTATGTTAATTCTGAACTTATTATCTTTAATTTAGTATTGATTTTGAGTTCATGAACATTAACAATTTAATTTAAAGATATTTGATAATTACATAATAATTAACTATTGATGTTTCATTATGTAAAATGCATTAAATACATATTAAGAAATATGATTCCAAATGGATTTAACATGTATTCTTGAACTTCCATGAATTTTTTTGTCAATGTGTATAATAACATTTCAATTTCAATTTTTTTCATAAGTAGAATTAGTATGTACCTAACTAGGTAGATAGTAGGGTACACATGCCTACCTACCTATGTTTTTGAATGTTCATAACTACTTGTGTAAACTATAAGTAAATTAGAAAATTGTTTTCATATGTAAGTAGATAGTAAGTAAGAAAATAAATAAAGAAAATATAGGGAGATGGTAGGTGGGTAGATAAATCGTAGGTAAGTAAGTAAATAGGTAGTACATAAGTAGGTAGATGGTACTATAATGCAATTATAATTTGTGACTATTACATGTTTGGATGAAAAAGTAAAATAAAAATGCACATTTTTTATCCAATATTATGAATGGATCCTTGGATGGATGAAAACTTAGTTTTTTTGCAACATGTCATAGTTGTTTTGGCAACTAGAACCAATAATTTGTCCATTTAGAATATTTTCATGATTAAAACATATGTGACATCTTTGGAATTACAATATTTGTTTGATAATCAACTTGTGTAATTGTTTATTTATTGGTCTTTATGTATTTTTTATTAACATGGATAGTACAAATTAATTTTTTTTTAAAAATATGTTTGAGTTATGATCTATTTATTAATATTATATATGATGATTATTTAATTACATATTACACATGTAAATTAAATTTTATCGATAAAATTACAACTTATTATAATCATAATCTTTTTTTAAAAAATCAAATAGAAGTTTAAGATGTCTAAGAAAGATATCATTTATTTGATCATAATAAGTCTTTTACCATTTGGAGGTTGGAAAATGAAAAAAAACCTTTCATTTGGTGGCCACCAAATGATGCAACAATAAATAATATAAGTAAATTTGTTTATCATGTTTATCAAAAACACGGCTTCAAGGAACATGTTTTTTACTAGCATGTGCATAATGAAGTTATTGTCTTGCTTGAGTTTACATCGATGATAATATGGTTCATGGCAACCAATTGAATGAAGCTATTGATGCTTACATGTATTTAGTGTGCGTGTATTTTCTAGTGTCTCTTTCCTTTTCCTCTTTTAATGTCTGAGTGTTTAGAAAAGGATGAACAACACAAAGGGCCACACCAACTTGACACCATGGCATCTAGTAAATCCAATATGACCCAAGCCTACTTGAAAAGGTTTCAAATCAAGTACATGCATAGGCAAGCTAGGAAAACTGACTATCAGGTTATAATACATCTAACCACTCAGGATGAAAACAAGTATAACACCTTGAAGTATCGTTATGTTGTCAAATTTACCAATTAATACAAAGATATTGTGGTTCAAATAACCTCATATGCCACTAAGATTTGCTGATGACATGAATAGGCTATGACCTTTAGCTATCAGAAGGCTTGAAGGGTGCCATGTTTTCGCATTAATTATGTTATCGTGTTACTAAGGTGCCCTTATGAAGGGAACATGCAATGTGAAATCTTGCAACTATTTTTCAACATATTAAGTGACAAAATGGTGACCCCAAACCGAACTCCAATTCCGTGTTTCTTCCATTGTAAATAAGAGAGAATTACAGTGAAGAGGAGTTGTTAGATGACAATATTATCAACCCAATACCAATCTTACAAAGTTTTCTTTTTAATCATTGAAATACTTTGGGCAATGAAAGCACTACTATTGCCAAGCTTCCACCTAACTTCTCCTTCTCTACACCCACTAGCACTTGCACTTGTTCTAATTTGACCTCCTTCCACACTCCATACTCCTATTGGCCACCAAGTGGTGTAACTACTAATGTAAATCCTTATAATTTTCATGTGAATGGAAGTTAGACTACATATTCCATGTTTTTTAAATTATTGCACACATGTAGGCAAAATTATTTATGATGATTTCTTAACTCAAAAACCCATAAATTATAACAAATTTTGCTTAATGATGTGTTACCATCCCATTTGTATGATGTCATGCATGTTTGTTCTAATTTTTACACCAAACATAAATAGTATAAAAAATACAATATTAACATTAAGAATCTATAATTTTGATGATAATAATAGCTTAATAAATTAATTTGAAATTTCCAAAATCTCAATCATAAACCTCAATAAAATAAAATAGAACTAAGTTCAAAGATGAAAGTTATTATATATGCAATGAATTAAAGATACTCACGCATTGTCAATTTTATATGTATATTGTATATGTACTCACACATTTATAATTTCACATTCAAGATCGAATTATTATATTGTTTTAAAATTGATGAAGCATAAAGTGACAAAATCCATGAATTTTGAAATTAATATGTTTTGTGCTTAGACTTATAATTGCATACATCACTGATGTCAATTTTAAATATAAAAACGTCATGCAACAATTGTATTAGAAAAACAATTCAAATCGTGTCCAGTATAATATCATCTTGAAACAAATCTTCAAAAGATCATGGTCGTCCAAAATTTCATTTCAATACCTTTTTTTACTTCAAAACCAATTCAAAATTATACAAAGAAATATTATTAGTTAGCCTTACATTGCACAAGAACTTTTATTTGTAAAGTGTTTTTTTCAATTGATGCTTAAATGTTGTCCATTAAAAATAGTATTCTAAAATTTCTATCCAAATTTGCAAATAGGAATATTAACAATTTTATACTAACTATAAAGATCCATGTCTATATAATTGATTATTAATACTAGGGAAATTATTGTGCGAAAAAACATATTCCAATGAAAAAAATTAATATGCACCTAAATAATACATCAAACTAATTGACAACCAATATTGAAACCATGTTATGAAATATTTATTGAAGTTGACAATTAACAACAATGTTGGTTGGTTATTGCATATAGATCCTGTAAATTGACCAAGCTTTGAATTTAAATGTTCAAAATTTAAATGGATGAAACATGGTAAAATCCTTTTCATCCATATAACATCATCTTGTCAACCCAATTTGGAAAAAAGGCAGGAAGGAACATTTCAACTTATGAAAGTTGTGATTTAGGGTTCTTGGGCATCTTTCTCTCAAAGGGAAGTCTTCAACTTTTGGAAGTTGCAAGTTAGGGTTTCTAAAGGTCTTTCTTTCCTCTGAAGTCAACGTGTTCAGTTCTCTCCTTGTCTATTCTTTTCAAGTAATTCCTCCCCAACCATAGTTTTGTTGATCTCCTTGTTATTTGAATTATTCCTTTTCATTTATGACACCAAGCTTTTTCATTTTTTCTTCTTATTTGTTTCATTGTCATTTTTATTTTTTTCTAGTTTTGAAAACTCTAAACACGGCCTTCCACAACTAAAGTGTTTAAAAGGTGCAAAAGCTCACAACGCTATGTGGTGTCAAAAAGTTGCACAAGTAAACAACAATATACAACGTTCGAAGGCTACAAAATCAAACAATGTTATTGTGAATGTTTTTTGCACATTTCTTTTCTCTTCAATTTTCTTGTTCTTAAATTTTCAAAACGCAATAATCAACAAGTTTTTCATTTGGATTGCACTTCTACACTAAAGATAGGACAATCATAGCTTCCTGCCCTTCTTGTGAAACAGGGTCATGTTTGAATTTCCAACCTCTCAATGCTTCTCCTCCTTTGCCATCTTTCTTCTTGTATATATTCTAATTTTTATCCACCTTATAGGGAGAAATTAGGTAAACACCATGTCTTTCAAGTCATCATTTAGTCGTTATATGATTCTTCATTTTGATTTCCCCAACACATCCTCTACATTTAGAACTCTTAGTCACCCATCCAATTGAGTAACAAATAGTGAAATTTTAGTACCCAGTTACTATAAATCATTAAACAACAAGAAAACCGGCTATCTCAATTTCACCCCATGGATTTTTTTCCATTTCAAATACTCTCCATGAAACATGTTTTCTTCATACCTTGTTTCTATTTTATCATTACTTTAATTGATTGATTTCTATATTGTCATTTTAAATGTCATAGTTGATTCAATAGCATGACATGGGAATCCACAAACTAAAATCTTCATAACGCAACCATTACATGGCTGATGGATGACCCTAGGATGGTGCAAAATTGAATAGTTTGGCAACTGTCGAATCAACACTTAAATAGAAAACAACCTTCCAATTCCATATTGGGAAACGGTTTGGTGGTCGCAAGATCGTCCATCTGACCAAATCACAAAGATAAAAACTTAATGAAAAATTGATTTAGCAGTTGCTAGACTGTGATTTCAAAACACTTCAAGGACATGATCCCGCGGTTGCTAGATTGTTTTCCCATGAAGGTTTCATCTTCGTGATTTAGTAGCTGCCAAATCATGATGTTTAAACAAATTTAGAAAATGACCTAGCAACTGCCAGGTCGTTATTTTGCTACCTTCACAAGAAAATGACCTGGCGGTTACTGGGTTGTCCTCTCGTTAGCCATGCGAGAAAATGACATTGAGGTCATTAGGCTATCATCGTGCTAACCCCATAAGAAAACGATTTGGCAATCGTTCGATCATCTTTTCGCTAACCTTGTGAAAAAATGACATGGCAGCTCTCCAGTTTTTTTTTCACTAACCTTGCAAAAAAACGATTTGGTAGTCGCCTGGTTGTCCTTTCATTAGCCCCGCAAGAAAATGACCTTGTGATCGTTAGGTCATCTTTTCACTACCTTCATAAGCAAACATTTTTTAGTATATTAGATATTTTAAGGAATGATAAATGTAATTAAAAAAAAGACTCAAATTTTTTTTTTCATCGATCGAAATAACCAGTACCTTGTAGTTCTCTAGAATACTATTGAATGACAAATGGTAGCATTTAAATTGACTTCATTAATTAAAGAAAATTGGTTGCTTCCTGTATCTTAAGCTCTTGTCAAACTTAAAGGATCTTATTTCAGGATTGATAAAAACCATGGAAACATTGAATTCTAGATATTTAATTAATTTGTGGGAGTCAAGGGAGGATCCTAGAAAACTTCAAATTGACTATGATGTTTATTGAGACTCGTCTATTTTTTTTTAATCTATGGGGCCTAGGGATCGGAAAAGTGCATCATTATCTCACCAAAGATTATATTCTTTTTGTACCAAGAACGATGACGCGCTCCCAAGTTCCTAGTTAGACCCAAGATGGGTCTAAATTATTCAAACAGCAGAATTGTGAGGAACTCGGGGTATGCTCCCAGCTTTCAGCACTAAAAGGGGTAGAGGGGCATGATGAAGCTCCGGGATGGGATTAGGAAGAGTGACAAGCTTTAGTTACTTACTCAAACCTGCATCAAACCAACCAACAAGTTGGTTAATTCACCTTCTAAAGCACCTTTAGTGCTAAGACAAGCCACGGGCAACTTTGGACTCACAAGATTCACCACGGCTCGGACTCGGGGGAAGCCACCACCTTCCCCCATATAGTATTCTCTATCTCTTTGCGGCACCTACATCCGAATGGCTTTTTGTACCGGGACTCCCAAAGAGAAGTCCTAAAACTATCTCAGTTTGGATTCCCAGGACTTTGCAAGGTCATAACTCTTTACTCAGACCTCTGATTGGGATGAGGTCTAAAGCAAACCTGTAGCTTTCCTCAAGAGCTTTCCAACGATGTATTGCACTTCACCTACACGCACCGGGGTTGGGTTGATTCTTGACTTTTAGTAGTCGGGAATCAAACTGCCAGTTTGACTCCTGACCTTTCTTTTTGCCATAACATGTGTTGCAGACGTCCAAATGGCCCATGCACTTTGAAGTTTCAAGAGTCCCAGAGGGCTCCCAAGTCCCCATTTCAAGAGTGTGAGTTTCATCCTCACATTTTCTCAAAGTAAGGTTGCGACAAATGAGCACTCTTTAACCCGACTCCAAATTGTAAAATTATGAATCAACTATAGGAAAAATTTGCTTTTGGCCAGTAAGTCAAGTGACTATTAGATTCAAGTGTATTAGAAATGAAACTATCAATAATCTTACTACAAAGAGGGTGGTTTGTCCAAGCGCGGTTTGAAATGTTAGCCCATTTAGAGAGCACCAAAATGATCAGGTTTCTACTAAAGGGCTCCCTGCATTTTTGGGGTGTGAGTATAGCGAAAGCAGTGAGTCTCTTAATGCTAATGAAGACGATGTGGCAAACTTGCCTAATTTAAAAGACATGCATTGAAAACAACCTTTGGCGCAAAAATGAATGTGATTTTTCAGATCCTAAAGGTGTGTTCTTTGCGAGAGGTCGTGTGATGACATTTGATCCAAGGGAAGTAATTTTGGATGACATTTTTGGTCATGATTATGTCAACTTGACCATTCTTTATTGTCTTGGAGACATCTTAGTGGTAATGATTATTTGGAAATGGTTGTTAGCTCAAACAACTATGGAAGGATTATCATTGAAGGAGCTCTTGCTTTCATACAATGAAAGTTACATACTTGAAGTGGATGGGGAAGGAATGATTAGTGTGAAGAAAAACAAAATCAGTAAGAAAAAATGAAAGGAGATCGTGTTCATAAATTCCGTCTCAAGGATAGAGAAGGTGCTGAATGAGGATCTTGTCGTGGAGTAGGGGCAACAATGTGTTGTTCCCTAAATTGTTGTCAATATTTCCCTTACCAAATGATAAGAATTCTTAGACACAAATTTTGGAACAAATTGTTTGAAGAGAAATGTGCCCACATGTTGGATATTCCAAGAAGGTTGCATCGAAGAGGAGATTGCAACTGTGCAAAATTTGTGACACTTTAAGAGAAGAATGTTTGCGAAACTATTTGGTACAAAATCATGGGGATTTTAAAGTCAACTTACATGAGTTATAAGCAAGAAAGAAAAAAAGGGTGTGGATTCTACCATATTGAAATAAGGGGAGTCAAAAGTAACAAGCCCCAACGATATAGGCCGAATCAAATATTCAGTCCTTGATTGAACAATGTGTTGATGTAATGCTACATCAAATGAAGGGAATCAGAGATGGGAGATAAGATGTTCGTCTCTTTCCAGATACTTTGAGGATAATATGAAAGCGTAATGACCAAGTAAACATGGAATGATTCATTTTCGTTGTGTTATATGAAGATTGTTATACTTCTCAATTAAAGCTTCATTTGGTGGCCACCAAATCAAGTAATGATGTATTTAATATTATCTCATTTAGGCATTGTTTACAAGTTGATTTTTCATGGAGTATTATAATCTTGCAATGTTTTGACCGTATTTTGATTTAGTGGCCACTAGGTCTACATAGTAACATGGCCTTAATTAAACTTGCAATAGATATTTAATGTTTTGTTTGTCAATCTAATATTTTGTTTTTCTTCACGCTTGTAGATTGGTAAGGAGTTGCAATTTGGAAATATTTCACAATCTATTATGAGCTGGTTAAGAAAAAAAAAACATTTGAATGTGGATGTGTGGAAAAGAGGATCTGTTTTTGCCAAGTGTACCACTTCTAAATCCTTGAAGGATTTGATATCAAAAACTGGAAGAAAAACCCTTGTGTGAAGGAGCATGAGATTAAATTAAATAAGCATAACATTCACCAATAATCTTGTTAGTGTCTATATCACACTTCGAGAGCTGAATCTATGCAATCTAAAGAAGATTTCTTATGTGTAATTCATGATAAGATGGACCATTCTAAAACAATTCTGCCCTGGCTTCAAGTGAAGAACAAAATGGTGTTCGGGCTAGGGCAGTTGTTAGTGACATTGACTGGAATGATTGTTCATGGACATGGGGACAAAACCTTTGCTTAATATTCTAATGAACTTTAGCCCAATGATCCTAATTTCACAATTGGGTCACTTCTGCACTTGTTTCGTAACCTTGAAAAGGAGCCAGTTAGGGAGTCATAGGTTTTGTTTGAGTTTGAACCCCAAATACATTCTTCCAACAAATTCTGCAAGGAAGTTCCTATTTTTTGAATGCATTGAAGCCTATGGATAAAATTGTGGGTGTGAAGCCATTGCTAAACAAGCTACTTTTTCAAATGGATAATTGTGTGAAAGATAACAAGAATTGTCACTTGCTGGTGTTTCATTCCTTGTTAGTTGCCCATGAAGGCTTTAAAGAAGTTTAGTTGGGGTTTCTTATAGTTGGGCACACACATGAAATATTGACGAAAATTTTGGATATTTGTCGAAAAAGTTGAGAAAGTAGAATAATTATGTCATGGTGGATTGCATGAAAGCATTCATGCTTTACCAAGATCGTCCATTCATTTTGCAACTCGATCAAAAAATCCCTAATTTCAAATGTTGAGTCAATGGATATTTGAACAATGGCTTGGACGTCCTTGTCGGTTATATGAAGATGCATTTGTTTTGGTTTTTTGTGGATGAGATAGGGTGGTTGATGATGCAATACAAAGTATTTCTTATTGATCCTTTGTGGAGCCCTAAAGATGGCCTGGCCATACGATTATGGAAAGAGGATGGCATTAGATGGCTAAAATTGCTAGTGGGGGTTTTAAATCCTATTCCATTTCGCTCGATATGGGGAAATGATGAATTGAAGGCAGGTGAGAAAGAAAGGTTCATTAAAAGCAAAATTTCGAAATATATTGAATTTTGGAAGCTTGGGAGTTGGAAGGATGATGCATATTATAGAATTATGGGTCCTTATGTGAAATATTGGGAAAACATTTTGGAGTTGTTATCAAGACCTATCCCATAGTAGAATTCTATTCTATTGGAAGGCTTTTGGCCTTCTAATAATTGGAGAGCTTATTATGAACTCACATCCATTCCTACCATTGTAGATGTTGACCCTGAAGATCGTGTCATCTTTCCATACTGTGGCCCTAGAAGCATGCACCCTTTTTTTAGCATTGTTGCATACACACCCTTTCATGATTTGTTTGTTGGTAATTTTGTTCTTGTGCGGCTTGGAAACCCTAAACTCTATCATGTGTGGATGGGAAATGTTGAAAGTGATGTTGTAAGAGATTAAAAGAATGAGAATTGTAGGAAATTTTATGTTCAATGGTGGGTTCTTGTGAGAAAGGGAACCAAGAATGATGAGGAATTGTATCGTAATTATTGGTTGAACAAGTGAAGAATAATCATGCATACCCCAAACAATGGGTCGAAATTTCTTGTGTCACGTTTTTTTCCTTCCAATTAGAAGCAATATAACAATTCATTCCATGGTAAGTATTAGTGTGACCCATGCATCTAAGGAAAAATCTAATCTTGATGCAATTGATAATGATTCCTTTGCATTATAATTGCAAGTTGAATTTTTTATGAACCTTAAGTAGAAATGTTGGTGCTATTTTATGGTCATTACAGTAGGTTTAGTCTTTTTTTCAAATGGGATTTTAATGCTCTAGAATATATTCAATTTGCCTATGGGCTTTCATTGAGAAAAATATTAATGTTTATCTTCTTTATAAACATTCCAATGTGCCAACCTCTATCAATATGCTTGATGTTTGTTTTAAATTGTCATTTTAAGTGTGCATGAAAAACTATTATAGAAGTGATGAATGGAAATTTCCTTTTTAATGTCATGGGTGGATGAATTTTTTTTTAATGTTTGGTGGCATTAATGATAAATATGAATATTTTTTTGCATCCATGTACTTAAGTTTATGTTATTGTTAGCAAAGTCTAACCTTCATTTTAGCCAACCGATTCAGTTTATATTGAATTCAATGAATATTTGAAGATATTGGTTGCAATTGACAATAGGAGGACGAAAATAATTACCTTGAAATTTGGTGAACATCACATTGGTTAGACTTAACTTTACAAATTTGAGTTAACATAAAACATGTTTGAATTTACACATTATTGTGTAGATTTTATGAAAATTAATTAAAATATGTTTGAAATTTTAATAATTCAAAAGTTACTAAACAATCATATTGAATGTGAATGGAATTTCAAGTTTTTAATGAAAATTATGAAAGTGCATGTTGGCATGGTGGCAATTCCTTCCATGTGGTGGCCATTAGACCGATTTCGACACTTGCACCATGTTGAATGTGATGTCCAATTTATTTTATTTTAGAAAATTAATGAAGTTACATGAAAACTTGGTTGAAATATGTCCTATTTGGAGGCCACTAGATGTGTTGTAACCTTAATTTTGGGCTTGCAAAGGTGCGAGCCAAGGGTGAAACCTTGGAGTCACATTTCATACTTCCGGGAGTGTAGGAAAGTGTGAGGGAATGAACCCCCACACTTTCAAGTGAACTCCCACTTTGGGAGTTGGAGTCTTGATGGTACTCTAAAATTTTCAAAGGGAAATTATAGGGGTCAAAACTCATTGGATTGAAGATATCCTTATACCATTGGAAAGCACTTGGAATTTTGATGTCTAAAATGGGTTCATATGACCCATTTGCATATTTAAAACATAAGTTATGGCCAAAAGAAGGGTCGGGAATCAAGTTACCAATTTAACTCCCAACCACTAAAAGTTGGAATCACCTTGATTTTCTTATGTGCAAGTAGTGTGTCATATCATTGGAAAGTTCTTAATGAAGGCTATAATTTTGCTTTAATTTTCACCTCAATCAGAGGTTTGCACAAGAAGTTATGGGCCTTCAAAGTTATAGAAGTCCTAATTTCAAGAATTTCGGGACTGCCAACTTGGGAGTCTTGGGACAAAATGACATTTGGGTGCAAGCCCCATGGCTAGGCATAGAAAATATTGTAAAGGGGAAAGTGGTGGCTTCCCCCAAGTTTGAGCCGTGGTTAGTCTTGTGAGTTTGTGTTTGCATGTGGTTCATCCATGCACCAAAGGTGCTTCAACTATGAACTAACCAACTTGTTATTTAGTTTGTGCATGTTGGTATGAATAATTGACCCGCTTGTCATTTGTCCTAGTCCCCATCCCGGAGGTCCAACACACCTTTCTACCCCCAAAGTGCTGTAAATTAACGAACGTACCCCAACTCTTTATCCTTCTATTGTTTTCACCTTAGATTCGCAAGTGAATCTATCAAGGAGCTTGTGGGTGTGTCAAAATGCGTTTAATTTCCCAGTTTGTTGAATTTGGTGTCAAATTCAAATTCTTGTTGAAAAGTTATGTAATTACATGAAAACTTGGTTGAAATATATCCTATTTGGTGGCCATTAGATGGGTTTTGTTCCCCAGTTTATTGAGTTTGGTGTCAAATTTAACTTTTTGTTGAAAATTTATGCAAATTACATGAAAAGTTGGTTAAAATATGTCCTATTTGGTGGCCACCATATGTGTTTTGGCCTCCCCTCGTGTATTGAATTAAGTCCAAAACTAAAGTTAAAGTTCGGAATTAATTAAATATGTGTTATTATAATCATACTTGGTTTTGCTCTTTTATAGCTTATTCTTAAGCATACCATGTCATAGGCACAAAAATTATGAAGACAACAAATTTTTCGAAGGACACAAACCAACCATGACAAAATAAACCTAGTTTTATCAAACACAAAAATCAAGTTCAATGTGAAATGTGCAAGATGTAGGTTCAAATGAAACTATATTATGAAAACATGAAAAAACAAAACAAGGTTATGGTGTAAGCTCATACTCAAAGCTAGTGTTGAACAAATTAATGATAACATAAGGAGAACTATTTTCATTTATACATTATTAAGGACCTAAGTCAAGAAAAAGTATTTCAAGGCATTTTCACTAATTCAAGATGTTTTAAAATTCTTCAAAAGATATCAAAACTAATTCTAAAATGTCTCAAAATATTTCAAGGATTTATCTTGGGCAAGCTTTTAATTACATTATGAATGTTGTATGAATGAAAGGATGGAAGGATGAACATATGAAAAGTGAACATTCATGGATGAATTCCACCCATGACGATGTTGACGATGATGCTAAAAATGATGATGGTGATGATGTTGGGGATATCATTTGTGACATACCATGTCTTTGTTGGTTTGATCACAAGGAATTGGGTTCAAAGCAAAAACATGGTGATATAGACCAGAGAATTATCTTGCAACATAAATGGAAAATGGCCATCAAATAGGCCTTGGTATATTGAATTTTTAAATGTTATTTACTTTCATGTTTAATTATATGAAGTCTTTGATTTTCTTACAACTATATTTTAAAACCACATGTTTAAAATAAATTTGTATATATTAATCAAAATTCAAATAAGTGTCACAACCAAAAAGTAGATTGAAATTTAAACACAAGTAGATTAAATATTGGATATATTCTATTTAAAAATCAATGGCATGTTAAATGTACTAGTGGATTTTTTTAAAATTCATAATACATTCAAAATATATTTAGCATTTAATGTAGAAGTAGGAATGAACATAATGTTAACTTGTTGTTTCATTCTTATTTGTTACCTACTTTTATTGTACTAAAGTTTTTTAAAATTTGTATTCATCTCATCAAAACTCAATGGAAACATGGAGGCTTCCATAATGAGATTTTAAAAAAGTTTTGAATCTACTTTCTTATGTTTATGTTGAAAAATTGTCATATTTAAAATTTGAATTTGGGTAGATGTATTTCTTGGTTCACTTTACCATGTTTAGACCCTTCAAAACATACCGATGTAAAATTGTGAAATTCACAATACATGCAAACACATGTATACCCATCCATTCCATCTATAATGAAAAATCTTCTTGCATGTTTTGCCAATACACTATAAGATTGAAAGTTACAAATAATCACAATATCAAAATGCACTCAAACATGAAAGCTTAAACACTTGATAATGATTGTTCATATTAACTATCAACATTGAGTTGAAACATAATAATATTATGAACCCCAACAAGGTATGAAGGTGATTAGTTTGAATGAAAGTAGGCATGGCAATGGAAATTGAATATGAAAGTTTTACAAATGAAAAAATATGAGCACAAAACTTATTTTTCCACCCAAACTAAAAACCAAACAAAATTTTTGGTTCGGTACCTTCCATCCTTGTGAAAGAGAGTTATTGTAACTGAAAGACATGCAAATTGTGTTGGAAGGCTTGTTATTGTTTTTGTGCATTGTATTGAATGTTGTGACTTGCACAAAAGCTATGGGGAGAAGGTTGTGTCTTGTGGGATGAAGTTATGATTTACAAAGCTTTTGGGAAGAAAGTCATGATTGGCAAGGAGTTACATTTTATAGCTAGTTTTGACTTGTAATGTAGAGTTGTAATGTATGAAACTTTTAAGAAAAAGGATTGACTTGCAAGTTACAACCTGCAAAACAAAATTGTGACTTATGGAACTTTTGAAGGAAAAGCGGTGACTTGTGGGGTGAAGTTGTGACCTATGGAGCTTTCATTACCATTCGAACGGAAAAGTTACACCATGTTAAAAGGTTGCAAGGTTTGTGGTATTTGTGTTTTTATAAAACTACTCTAATTAACTTAACATTACTCTCAAATTCTTTAAAAAATTTACGCTTCATTCTATCAAAGGTGTGCATAAGAAGATAACAAGCAATCCACAATAATTATTGCAGTGTTTTTTTCACATTCGAGGAGGCATTTCTTTTAAGCATATGATCTTCTTTTATTTTCATGCACAAAATTTGTGAAATTATTTTCATTGTAGTTGGCTTAAATTGGTTGTTGTAATTGATGTTTAAAAACAAAGTGGATTTTGAAGCCTACAAATTTGAACTAACAAAAAATATGACCGATCTTGGCATTCTTCTCACCCTATAGTTATGCACATGAAGAGGTTCCCCAAGCCCAACCTATTACTATTTCCATTCATGGATGCACGTGTCATCCAAAATATCATCCCACACCTTCTCGTTCCCCTTTAATGTTGTGGCATCTTCATTAAATAAATAGGAATTAAAAAATTATTGTTGGGTAGACCTTACCATGGATTACATTCAAAGTTATCCAACTTGACCATCAAATTATCTCAAGACAACCATTGAACATGGACATAAATGGTTTTTTCTTACCATTCGACTCCACTTAATTGAACTTGAATGCTTGAATCATTGCTTAAAAATGGGGGACCTATACAAGACTAATGATTCCAAGTCTTGTAATGAAAATATAAATGACCTTCATGATAATGTGAAAATTACAATTTAGCTAGCCATTGACAAGCATTAGGGATTGGAAGGTAAATCATGTTTAAAGCCATAAAGGAAACACGATGTGCTCAAAATAAAACACTTAGTGATAGTTTAATAATCACTTTATATTTGTGTTTGGTATTATTTGAACATACTATTTTGTTTGTTTTTAGTGATTAAAACAAGCCAAAAACTAACATTTATGTTTATCTATAGGTGGAATTATTCCATAGGTCTACATCATTGGAAACCATATTAAGGTTGTGTGGAGATTCTTTTTGCCAAATATGTAAAATGTATTTAAAATGTCTATAATGTTGTGATTTTTTTCAATGATGTCTAGGAAAGGGTTTTGGGGCATAAAACCACTTATGAACCATTTCATTTCAATTAAACCTTAAAACCATTGATCAAAATCCAAACTTTAAAATGTGAGAGAAACAAATGTTCTTTTGAACCTTGACCTCCAAACCTTAAAAGTTGAACCAAGAGATTAGAACCATAAACTTTAAAGTCACATACCAAACCTAAACCCGAAAATATGAAAAATATAAATGTTGCCTTGAACCCTTAAAACCCCTAACCCTAAAAATCTGAACCAATTGATTATAACCATAAAATTGTTGATCCAAACTTTAGCCCTATCCTTAGAGTCTAAAAACATTAACGTTGCCATGTTTTTTAACAACTTGAACAAGTTGATTTGAGTTAAAACCCTAAAACCACTTACCCAAACCTTAATCTTAAAATGTGAACTTCAAATTTTGAACCTTGAACATTGAAAACTATTGAAACTACCTATAACCTAGGCAATTAAATTTGATGCCATGGTTAATTGCTTTGTGAATTCATCTTCACTTTGGGTTTTAGTTGGCAATTTGGTTGTTTTTAAGGATAACCATGAAATACGCTTGAAACAACAAATAGGGGAGCGACTAGGGGTCCAAGTCCAAACTAGGAAGATTTTAAAATAAATTTAATACATGAAAAAATAAACAGCTTGGTTCATCATAAAATGCAATCAATATTTTTTTCACTATTAAGATGGCCTCTCACCATTGAGGATGTCAATCATGGATACATTTGACAATCCTACATTCAATAATAGCCACAAAACATCTTATGTTTAAAAACCATGTCTTCAATTTCCAAGAATTTATTTTTGGCATTTCCAAACTTCTCCGCATCTAATGTTCCATTAACCTCAACACCCAAATGTTGTCATCAAGCCAACTTTTAACAATCAAGTCAACTTTCATGGAAATGTATAAAAATATTCATCTAATGAGATGTTTTACTTATTTTTGCTTATTCTTATGAAATATTTTGTCCTTTTTTTTGTTTATGAGGTCAATATAGAAAAATTATTGGACATGATGTTAATTTCAACTATAAATTATAATTAATGTCATAGTTTATAGGGCACTATTTTCCTTTAAAAACTATTTATTCTATAAAAAGTAAAATAACATATGGTAAGCTTAATATTTAGTACATGTTGAAGGTGCTTAGAGAGTTTAAATTCAAGTAATGATATAATCCAAATTTCAAAACTCTGGAAACAAATGTTGGAGATTTTAAGGGACTAATTTTTTATCCTAATTCATCTCACTATTCAAATGTACATCTTAGCATTAGCATTAGTAGCATTTGATGACATAATAACAATAATGGCCCCTCAACATTCTACATGTTCCATAATCTATTTGTATATTATGTACATATACTATCCATTAATATACACTCAAAAGCATGAACTCACACCCATACAAGGGTTAGTTTTTTTAATGTTGAATATTGAATTTTGCAACCAAACAACTGATTTTTTCCCCGAATTTTCTATTCCTGTGTTAGTGGCTAGCATCTCAAGAAGGATTTAACATTAAATGGTGACATGTTTTTAGATCATGTCTAAATATTTTTAAAACTAGTTAAAAATATGCTACAAAACTAAAATTAGAGTTCAAATATGGCAAAATTTTCCCCCAAAATAATTCTTTTTGAAATCTGCTGATTTTTTACAGAAAAAAAGAATATTATGACAAAATATTCCCTCTTATTTTTATTTTTCACATTTTGGCGAAATTTCATACGAAAAAAACATTAAGCTTAATTGGTGAATATCAATAGGAAGATTTAACCAAATTTGGCTATAGGGAAGAAGTGAAAGTTTTTAAAAAAATAAATCATATTATGTTTTGTCTTCTATGTTGTAGAAATTTGATGATTAGGAAAAAAGAAAAGAGAATTTTGGCAAATTAGGATCATTTTTTTCACAAAAATCCTTTGTATGTATCAAAATCATATTTTGCAGGTTCCGAAAAATTCAAAAAGTCTCCAAAAATAAAAGCTTTGGTTGGAAGTTGGAATGCTCAAAATTCTCAAGCTTTCCTCTAATGTATTTCAAGAATTACTAGGTGTTTTTCTATGTTTTAAAAATAAGAAATCATGAAGTAGTTTGGTTATGAAATAGAGAGAAAAAAAAATACATTGAACATGATATAAATCTTGGTATTTTAAAGTAGGCTAGCTTAGTAAATTGTAATCTTGTTTAATTTTGACATTTGATTCTTGTGAAATACATTCTATGGAAATTAATATATAATTCATTTGTAAATACTTTTGTAATCAAGACGGGCACACTATACATTTGAACACATTTTTCAATTGTATTTCTAATTATTTGTTTGATTTAGTTAAACTTTCAAACCAAAAGTATTCAATTTGCATCTGCATAGGTAACACATAGATGTATTAACAGCAATTGAAGTTTCAAATTTCTGAAAATGATCAAAAGAAAATTAGTTTCTTGCAATAATGCCTTCAACATAATCAAACTTTACAAGCTCCTTGTATGGAATAAGTTCATTTATTAGTCATAAAAGGAAGCCTTTATGTGGTGAAGACAAAATGTAATTAACCCAATATTCTTGACCCTCAAGTTAATCCTTAAATTAAATATAACTATGTTATGCAAGATTGCTAATCAATGCAATTCATTTGAAATTTCCCATTAAAGGAGGCAAATAACTTCAATGAAATTCGCGATCAAAACAACTTCAATTCATATCAGTTTTAAGCTTCAAATTTGTAAGCAACTTGGTTATAAATAAACTATTTATAAGATAGATTTTCAATTTTTGTACTCAATTTACAAGATCAGAGCCCTGGCCTTTGATTCGACATTATAATTAACAAAGATCCATATCAGATTCCAAACTTCCATTCACCAAAGTCATGAAATATGTAATCCAGTTTGTTGATACAACAATTAATCAAATATGACACTAATCACACAACATTTATACTAAAACATGCCACTAGATTTGATGAAAACACAAAAACCATAAAGAAGTTATGCAAGTCTTGTAATCAGCTTGCAGGCAACATTAAAACATAGCCCTCTTCAGTGCATGTACCATCCTCTCCTTGTATAGGACCCAAGAAAAATTATATCACTGAGTACTCCTGGCAATTAACCTACCGAAGGAAAGACTTTAAGGTCAGTAGTTTGCTCCACAATAACATGAAAGCCTGGTCCATGCGTATCACATGTGCGGGCAATGTCTTTAGTCCAACAGCCCCCACTCCTTGAAGCTTGCTACAGTTTCATAAATGACATCTTCAATGGGTTGCACATGGAGTCCAAGATCCCTCAACTTTTGGGATGACAAATTGTATGGTGGAACTATATGGACAGCTTCATCAGCAACCCTGGTGACCCACCAACCCACCAATTCACCCACCGCTTTCTATCAACTTGGCAAGCAAAAAAAACTAGACATCAAGAAAACTGCTCCCAGGGAAAAAGGCATGGGTGGGGAACATATCCCCCTACAGTGTGAATGACACCCATTTTTTGAGTTGATGATGCAAGCTGGAGAGAAAGTGAAGGGAGAGAGACTTGTAACTTACTTAGCCGAAATGTCATACATTGGATACAGCTTCCTCAAAAGTGAGACCACATCAGCAAATTGGAGTACAGGCCCAGAACAAATGTATCGGCCTGTTGCATGCTGTGACTCATATGCCAATATATGAGCCATTGCCACATCTTTGACCCCCACAACACCAAAAGTAAGGTTTGGATATGCCTTCATTGTCCCTGCAAATGCCAAGACAACATCAAACATTTTGGCAAAGTGCCCAAAGAGTCCAAAGGGTTATTCCAACTCATGCACATTAAACGATGAGCCAAATACTTCAGGCTATGAGGATTTGGAGATACTCACCATTTAGTAATCCCAAAATATATTTATTAATTCCAAGTTCTGAAGCTTGTAAAGTGGGACCAATAACCCCACTGGGGTTGATGACCACCATGTCTAAACCTTTCTCTTTCACAAAATCCCATGCTGCCTTTTCTGCAAGTGTCTTGGACAACACATACCAATCCTGCACCAACCACATGCTATCTCATAAATCTTCCAAAATCAGTTAAATTCTCAGCTTTACAAGAAAAAATCAGAAGCAAAGCTAAGATGCATAAGAAAAACCTAGAAATAGAGAATAGAGATCAGTAGATCCAGCAGACCTTTCTTTCCCGACAATAGTCTTCTTCACTCCAGAAACTCTCATCAACAACAATTTCAGGAGTGCATTTAGGAGTGCGGTTGATGGCTCCTACACTTGATGTCAAGACCACCCTCTGTGTGTGCACTTTTGCACAGGAGGCTAACACATTCAGAGTTCCATTTACCGCTGGTTCAATGAATTGTGCCTGCCACATAGACAACCCTCTAAGCTAGTAAAGAACAAATGAAGTGACACTTGACTTTTCCTTCTCTATTCCATGTGTGATAGTTGGAAGCTTATTGCATGCTTTTTCCCCCAGTAGACAGATAGCAAAGGGTTTATCAACATGTAGTTTTTTAACACTAAAAAATAAAGACTTGTGAGAAATTTTGAATCTTGGAAAAAGCAGCAACCAAATACGTTGAAGGGGGAAGATGAAACCTGGGGATCTGTAATTGCCTCTGCAGAAACCGGAGATGCGACATGGAATACTCCATCACAGCCAGCCACAACTTCATCAAAGCTTCCAGGCTCCAAAAGGTTAGCAGAAAATAACTTCAGGCGGTCACTGGCACCTGGTAACTGCAGCAGATACTTCGCTTTCTCTGCCACACCCCCATCCATTCCAAAATAACCATCTTTCTAGTCCTCATGACAAGTGTAATTCTTCCAACAATGAAGCCTCACGGGTTCCAACTCTGTGAAACTCGTCCTTGGTGGGCCTAGGTGTGGCCATTTTCACAGATTTGATCCCCCACTTCATCTGCAACATATTTTGAACCCTGGTCTACATGATGCCCACATACAATCCATGATGTCAAGTGGCACAATGCTGATGAAGTTTTGCATCATCATGATGTTCAATGCTGTATCTACCTAAAACTTAGATACCCTCTGAAGAGGAAATCGAGTTTGAAATGCACAGTAACATTGCAATGAAGGATCCCAAAAAAAAAAAGAAAAAAAGACTTGAAAACAAAATCCACATAAATTCAATCAAAGCACATGCATAAAAAACGAAATTTATGATGGTAGAATACAAGTGCAATCGTCATCACATATGCTGCAACTTTCTGCATTACGACAAACAAAACCCCAGAAAGAAAAAAAAAAACACACTGAATGTTGATGGAGTCAAAGATGACAAACCGGACTACAATGAACAACATTCCCTAAGCATTATTTCCTTCCTGGCCTTCCCGAGAACTAGCGTACCTGGGTTACGAATCGTCCCTCGCACAGTATAACCACGCTCCAAAAGCAACTTCACAAGCCAAGAGGCAATGAAGCCGGATGCACCAGTCACACAAACTGTCTTGCCAACAACCATTTCGTCTAAGTCCAATGTTTATTGTAAACTCTAATCCTTAAGGTTCCTTAGGGTTTCCAAGGAGGAAGCAGAAGAAAGAACACAAATTGAAATGGTGATAGGTTTCTTCTGTCTGTCTGTCTGTCTGTCTGTCTGTCTCCCTCTTCCTCTCTTTTCTTCTTCTTTCTCTTCTACTGTGTGACGTCTGGTGTCTTCTTGCATTCCATTGCACGTGATCCATTGCACACTATGGAAGCAAATTTAAGTAGTTGTGATTTTTTGGCGTACAACACCAACGTCACCATTCAGAAGCGCAACGCTGATGCAGAAGATTCTGCGTGAAATTAAAAACGAAAGTTCTCTGTGGAACTTCTGGTGGCGGACTTTCCTTGTGATGGATGGAGGAGGAAGCACGCTCCTCTGCAAAGCTCTTCACCTGCTAGAGAAAAGTGTAACAAATGTGATCTGACTGTTATCCCGTTTCGCTGATTGTCCAATCATAATGATAGATCCCGTTTAAGTTTTATGGGTGGATTGGAAAAAAAGTAAATACCTATAAAGTACCCCCAGTTTATAATGGGGGTATTAGCCCAGGACAAAAATGGTGACGAACAGCTTTGGAACATAGAAATCTCATGCAGCCAATGGGTAGCGCATGCCCTCAAAGTGCCTTGATTTTTTTTCTTTTAAGTTTTTCTTGGGGGATGGGAAGGAGGATTTTTTTCATTTTTCCTTTTTTCTCAACATGTTCCCTTCAAGTTCCCAATGAGTCCCCATCAGGTTTCCAATCTGTTCCTTAGGTTCTCAATATGTTCCCTAAGAGTGTTCTCAATATCACTTCCTAGTAATATGTTTTGCCCAAAGTCCTCCCCTTCTCACCTATACAGGTGGGCCTAATGGGGAGGCGCTCCATCTTTCCATAGAATCTTCTATTTTGGGGAGCCTTCATAGTTTCAACTTGTTTTTGTGATGGTAACCCCAGTTTATGTACCCAAATTTCTGCCCCTGCCATTAGCCCAGGCCAAAATTGGTGACAACCAGTTTTGAAAATAGAAATTGTATGCAAGTTATTTTTCTTTTTTGTTCCCAATGTGTTCTCAACATGTTCTTATCATGTTCCCAAATGCGTTCCTCAAGATGTTCCCAATAGCACCTGGGTTTTATCCCCTATGGTTTGCCCAAAGTTCAACTCTCATATATATAAATTGAAAAGGTACACTGTAATAGAATACGTTTGTTTCTATTTTGGAACTGGGGTCCAAAAAGGTGCTTCCATGGGAGAGTGCTCAATGTTCCAAAAAAAGTTGCTGATGGGCAAATCAATATAGATCTTTCCAGAAAATAAAGAAAAAGTTGTGGACGCACCCACGAACTGATTAACATGAATCACCCTATGTCACACTAGTACGCTACCATGCAAAAAATACTTTTCACATCCAAGTTTAGCTATTTGCTTTTTGCAACCTTACCCATAAAAGTGAAACTGGGACCGCAAATAGGTGCCCGGGAGTACTAATAGTAAACCACCTGGACCGATCATTATGATGGCCGATAAAAAAACACTGAGTTGCAGTCAAATTATATTTATTACACTCTTTTCTGAAGGTACACAAAGGTGCTGCACCTTTCACCAGCCACTGCAAATTGTGCAATTATGCTGAGCCAAACCGCCATAGATTGACTTTTCTTCATTCAGTTTCACTCTATAGGATCACGTACTGATCGCTCTAGATGCTCTAAAATCTCAGAATACACAACCAAAACATTGTAGAAAGTCTAGATGTGTTCATTTTCTTGCCCTCCAAGCATCATAATTCCAACCAATCGCTCCCTCTTGGGGTCTCCTGCCAAGCCATTTTCTGTGTTCAAATATATGTAATGAAATGGCAAAGTGCTCTCACCCATGAGCGTGGGTACCTATTACAGTATATTGTTTGTTACGTTATTGTAGGTCCTATTAAGTGGTTGTGGGTGGCATCAGGTATTCAAAGTTTTTTTTTATGTGTTAGGTCTCATTCAATTGACAATCACCGAAAACAAAACAAAACAAAAATCTTTGAAGTTTAGGACAAGTTGTCAAGTTAGGCTACTCATATTTTTTTAAAAACTTAAAACCAAAAAAACTTAAAATATTTACTAAATGAAGACCATACCCAAAAAAAAAAGAAAAAGTTAGCAAGTACTTGTTTTTATTCTTTGCTTCTCTCTCTAAGAATGAACTTCACAATTAGAAACATTAAAGTTCGAGTTCTTGTATACTTTGAAATTCAAGAAAAGTTGCAATTTAAACAGTTCAATTTTGCACAAGACAAATGTGCAAAGATGAAGGTCCTATACTCTCAATAATGCCTTCAACATTTAGTGACCAAACTTAGATTAAATGAAAACAGAAAGAACTTTTGTGTGCGTAAAACTAAGAGAACAAAATTAATCCAAGATTTCTCCCTCTCTTAACCCCTGGCTCCCATTTGAACTGCAAACCCCTCCTCCCATCTCCCCTCTGCCCCCAAAAGGAAAAAGATGAACCCTTGTGGGTGTATGTTGAGCAGTCTCATTGGTTGCATGAAAATTCTATTCTTAAAACCGTTGGACAATAAGCCCTCAATGGGCTTTGCTTTGTTAAGGTACTTGCTTGGAGAAGCCTGATGTTGGGTGGACAAGAAAGTGTACTACATAGCAGAACCTCTGGAGTCTGTAGGATGCACAAAGTGCGCATGGAGGAGCACCTGGCATGGCAACAATTGGTGATAGAGGGCCCATTCTCTAGTACATTGTCTTCTTGTCCATCAAGCATCCAAACTTGTCCAACCAAGTAACTAGTCAGCTGCTCCTTTTGCTCGAATGCTGAAAATCCCAATTGGCCAACCAAGTGCCTAAATAGGTACCAAGAGCTGGATTACTAGCAAAGTTTTCATTGCAGAATTTCCCAAGAGTTTTCTCAAGAACTGAACCAGAAGTTTCATTGCAAAAAATTTCAATGAAAGTGAGTGGAAAGATATCAGACAATATTTGTTGAACTGTGACAACTTTCATGCAACTTTAATCCTACCAAATTACAAGTTATAACCAGTGTTGTCCAGATATATGGAAAAAAACTCAGATATGAATCCAGTTAGAGGTCAGATACACATGTAAAGATATCCGGAATCTAATATGTATTTAATGTCTAGGATTATACATATCCAGTGGAACGTGTTCAAGCGATAATTGGTATTCAATGCATATTCACATGCCAAAGTTATCAGCAGCCTCGGATATGGATTGTAGGGTTATGAATATGCATATCTAGTGTTTAGGGTTTATCATTTAAATATCAAGTTTGCATTAGGGTTTTGGTTGAGATTGGAGTGTCTTTTTCCAAGCTATTGAACAACTTGAGTGAGTTTTGTGTCTTGTCATTGTCACACTTTTTTCATTAAGAGAGTGTCGCCACCTTTGCAACTTTTGATGGTGTTCATGTTGAGTTTTGAGATAGTCTAAGTCTCTAGCTTGAGGTATGTTATTTTCTTTTTTAAAAATATTAGCATAAGTTTTTGTCTTTATGTTTGATCTCCTTCTTCAATAGTTTGTGTTTAATGATTTGTTTCCTTCTTGCTTTGTGTTCGGCTTTTTCTTGGAATGATCTATGTTCATGTAAACACACTTAGACTTTCAAACGTTTACACACATTTTTTGTATTCAACTCATTCTTGCAACGATTTGTGCTCGGTCTAAAAGCTTTCTTCGCATTGTTTATACACATTCGAACTTTCAATGCTTCTACAATCCAACTTCTTGCAATGTAGCTTCTTGTAGTCATGAATCTTTTATCTTTCAATTGAAGCATTTTTGCATATCGATCTTTTAGTTTTTTCTAGTTTCAACTCTAGTTTTTGGCAGAATCAACAATGAAAGGTGAGTTTTCAAGTTTCTTTATTTTATCTTGTTTTTTCTGTTGCTGTTTATAGGTCTCTTATTTCATTATTGCTTTGTTGTTTTCTCAAAACAAATTAGGGTTTGGCAACATTCTGCATTTTCCTTATGCTTCCCTCATTCTTGTAACAATATGTGTTTAGTTTGAAAGTTGTTTTCACATTGTTTGTGCACATTTGAACTTTTGGTGCATCTACAATGTAGCCTTTTGTAGTATAATTTTTTTCTTTTATAATTACAATGCCTTCGCATTTCTCTTGTAGTGTAATTTCTATCTTCTAATTGTTGTAGCACTTTTGCATTTCAATTGTAATGCAAATTTATTCTTTCAGCTAGAATGCTTTTACATTTCAATCGTAATGCAACTTCTATTTTTCTATTGTAATGCTTCTAAATCTCAATCGTAGTGCAGCTTTTGTCTTTCTATGGGAGCACCTTTTCATTTCAATTATAATATAACTTTTATCTTTCATTTATAACATTTTTGCATCTCAATCTTGTAACCTTTTCAATTTCAATTTTAGCTTTTAATAAGGTGAGTCTTCAAACTTCCTTGATTTCTCATGTTTTTTCTTTTTTATCGTTTTTGGGTTCTTTGTTTCCTTGTTGTTTTATTGTTTTATCAAAATAGACTCCAAGGTTTTGCAAGATTCAAGCAATTTAAGATAAGCTTCCATGTATTTGAACCCATTTTGTTTTTGCATTATCTTGGTTAGGTGTCAAGTTTTTGTTTTACGCCTAATGTGATGGTTGAAGAAGATGTTTTGTCAATTTAGGATGTTGGAGAAAATCAGCCCACATCACCAACTTTAAATGTTGAGAGTGTGCATATGCAAGCTATTGCAACTCATTCTTTTGGTATTGCAATAGATTCCATTAAAATTGAGATTGAATAACTTGCAATTATACATGCCCAAGCTAAAGCTTGAAAACAACATAATTGAGGTTCAATATTTTGGAGTTTTTTTGGCTATCAATGATAACTTACCTATGGATGTTGAAAATTTTCAAATGTTATGATGCATTATTCACAAAACCAATCAAACAAGTGTTCATAATTTGTGCCAAAAAACTATTTTATGGAAAGGTCTTATTAAGTACAATAAGCTTAATGGGATTATTCCCATGAAAACCCACATTGAATTTACACATCCAATGTTGGTTGTTGACAGGAAGTTGGTCATCAAAGTTGAGAAATCTACTAAAGCAAAGTATAGCCAATAGCCAAGGAAGAAGCGATCTTACCCAATTGAGTGGGTAATCATGATAAATTTTGGTGCCACAAACCCTTATAAGAAATTTGATGAGGCACAACAACAATTTATTGAGGATCTAGTGTTGTATACCTCTAAGAGGTACAAAGGCCCATTCCACTTATGAAAATATTTGGTTACAAAGGTTGATTTTACATTAGTGCCCCATGTGTTGTCTTTCTTTCTTGTTTTACTTTAGTGGAAGAAGTGTTTCAAGGAATGGTCACAAAAAATATGTGTTCCCACATCTTGTTAAAATATCAATTGTGTTTGCTAGTTTTGATCTCTAGATGTCCAAAGGTGGAATGAACACATTTTCCTTAATAATTAATTATTTGAATGATTTTTGGAGCCCTATTCTTGTTGTTGTTGGTTTATTTTAAGTTCATGAAACCACATGGCTTTCCTTGGCTAGTTAATTACGTATTTTATTTGAGAAGTTTGATTTGATGCATCATGTGATTGCCTTTGTGAAATATGAAAGAAGTAAACAAATTAATGTCTATGGCAATGACACTACATTCCATTGTTGATTGTCAACCATTGAAACTTCATTGGTGGGTTTATGAATGTACATGTTTTGGTCACATTATGTTAAAAATCTACTAGTATGCTACTAATGATGAGAAGGTGATTATAGGCTAAGACATGTTAATGTCAAAATTACCCAAGGTAGTTTATAAAAGACAATCACATAGACCAAATAATCAAGAAAAAGGAAAAGACATGTGTTGAAAAAGGGTTGTAGCCTCACAAATTAAAGACCTTAGGGTGCAAGCAAGATATTTTGTACATACTTGTTACCTTTTTTTAACTTGAAAATAAGAAAAAAAAAATCTTAAACTTGTAACCTTTTTTTAACATTTCAAAACAAATGAAACTTTTGATTTTTTTCATGGGCATTTCTAGCTTCCCTTTAGCTTTTCAAAGCAATTTATGTCATATCATTTGGACTTGAAAAAATACCTAAAAAGTATCGCCAACAATTATGTTTTTTTTAGGGGTTGGGGATGGTTTTAGTTATGAAAACAAACTCCATTAACCAAAAAATATATATAAGAATGTTCACCACATCAATGTTTACGTTTGAAGTGCTCGAAAAAAAATCAACCACTTGCAAAAACATTTCACTTAATATCAAGTATTTAAACTTTATTTTTCAAACTACCACAAATTTTAGGTCCAATTCAAATAAATACTTGTAAGTAGTTTTTAAAAACATGTTTATAATAATTTAACTTTTGAATTCTATACAAATAAGAGTTTAAAAATAATGTACTCAAAAATAATATTATTATCCCCATAAAATCATTTACTTGTTAGAGACCCCAATATTTTGTTGCTTACACTACTTTTTATGTATACTTTACCATGCTTTCACCCCTTAGTGAAAACTAGATTTGCCAATAAAATGATTATGTTTGAAGAGACACTAGAATTCAAAGAAGCCATTAACCTATGTTATGGGCAACAATAAACAATTGATTTGTAACGAAGAGTTCCTAAAGTTCAAGTAGTGGTAATTGTTAAAACAATGTTTTGAATCTTGTTGTCATTACATGTGTAATGAACCAATCACAAGGGCACTAGTTATTATTTGATGTTTTCACTACTACTTTGACATTGATTTTGGAGGTTGAGATTGGACACGTTATTGATATTAATGATGCTCTTGATGTGTTTGATGTTGAAGTCATCATTTCTCAAATAACATGTGAGTTCAAGTTGTTAAAATGATTAAATCATTTTTGCAATTTCTTCAAGCTTATGATGGCCATCAAGTTCATAATATTCTGGCCATTATGTTTGATCATTGTTTCAAATCTTTGAAGGTTGTGGAAAATTATGTGGGACATGGAGCTTGCATTCGTTTTACATCCGTTTGGGTGTCTTTTAGATTATTGGAATTTCAAAACATGAACGATGATTTACATTTGAAAAAACTTGTTTTTTGTGTTTTTGCAAGGTTTACTTCTAGAGCTCATCAACAATAGGAATGACAAAGTTTATGGTTGTGTTGTGTGGGGTTAAATGTTATTGTGTAATAGGGTGGGTGTATGTGGGGTTTGGTTGGGGCAAGAAACTTGTGCAACATTGGGTATAAATTTTTAAAGAACTAGGTTCAGTTCCCCCATGAGTTCCTAGGGTTGCATAATTTTTTTGCTCATGTAGGCCAAGTTTGTGATTGCAAAAAATAAATCCTAACATCAAAATTTTATCCCTAACTAATACATATCTTGTAGTTAGTTTAAATTTGAAAATCAACAAATCCATATCCACTAAATGAAAAAAAAAGAATATATATTCATTGTAATAAATTCATTGCTAACTATTGTTTATGCTTATCCTTATGTTATAAATTTCTAAAGAATATACCATATTGATAACTTGCATAAAACTTCAAAACTTCATATTTAGACAACACTAATTATAACACCACTGATGACAAACAAAAATATTTAACAGTGATTCCTAAGTATTAATTTTTATAACAACTTTTTAACCATGTCTATAAAGATAGACAAATGTCACACTTCTTTTAGTGTAGGAAAATAATTTTTCAAGCTGGGCAAGAATTCAATTATTTCTGAAAATCCTGAATTTTCTAAAAATTATTTGTTTGAAATGTCAAAATTTAAGAAAATTACAAGGGAGGGCAAAATACAAACCTTGGTGGAAACATAGGAGTTTTTTGGTCAGCCAATCCACCATTGCAAATTAGGGATTCAATAATTAACATTTCTTTACCCTTTAATTTGGTAGAACATTAAATATTCCAAAATTAAAGAACTGTAAATTTCAATTCTTTGAAAAAAATAAATGTACTTCAATTTTGCTTATTTCAAAACCCTTAAAGATTTGATGGTTTTTATTATAAAACTAATAAAAAAACCAATGGTTTTTTACTAGTTTTTTTATTCTCTCATGTTTTTGAAAACCACAGTTACGTACCAAACCTAGCTCTTTGAACATTTTGAAAAACCTATGGGTAAATGAATATGTACCTAAATTGATAATTAGTGGGTATTTATCCTTCATTCTAATAACTGCCCAACATTCCTATATTCTAGCGTTGGGTGGTTACCTATTTTGGCGAGTTAAAACCAATGTTAGTTTCATACATAGGGTCAGAGATTGATATCAATTTTGATATCAACATTGGTACCAAATACTAGACCAATCTGGCATGACCTAAGTTTAATACCCGTTAAAAAAGATACCAAGTTGGTATCAATTTTTTTTTAAAATGCCAATATTAGTACATTGTACAAGTTGATATATAAATAAGTTGATACCATACCAATGCTAATTAAAACCTTCGCATCCGATTTTGATTAATAAATATCAAACCAAAACAAGGTTTAATTTTTGGAACTAGTTGTAAAATTGGATTGAATTTGATTTTTTTTTAAGGATTGGATTTCAGTTCCATTTATGTGTGTAACTGAAACTGATATTTTTGAATTTTTTGGAAAAGAAATACTAAAATCAATGGTTAATTAAAGGTTAACCAATAGTTAATTATTGTTTCCAATTTAGGTTACTTAAAATGATACCAAAACTAATTGTGATTTTCAAAACTAGAACCATAATTGGGACCATAATTTTTTTTTTTTAAATTTTTTAGAACCAAAACCAGAGGTTATTTGTAAAAATCAAGAATTGTCAAACATTGATATATTTTTGATATTGGGACTAGCATAAAACTAGTATGAAGCTCGTATTAATTTAGGTTCATATTAGCGTACGTAATGAAAATAGAAGGCTAGTATTACCTCTAATCATACCAAGTTGGTCAAGTTTTCAATACCATTGCCAATACTACCCCAACATTTGTATACCAATCCAACACTGAAAATTACACATTGAGAATTGGAGCTCCTATTTGTTTTGAGGATTTACCTTGAGTGGCACTTACATACCTAATGATATTGGAACCCCATGGTTTGCCAAAAAGTTGTGGATTTATGCAATGTATTCTAATAGTTAAATACATATCTAAATTTTAATTAAAGCTTCACTTTGAAATTGTGAGATAGAGGTAAAAATAATGGCAAAAGGGATGGAGGTCTATCAATTTAATAGTAAACACCCTTCCCCCTTTTTGTTTCCTTCATATGTTTTCACATATTGGTTTTCGATAGTTCATCATTATTTATGTCAATCTCAATTTTATTATATAATATGGACATGAAAAGGCATGTTAACATGTGCATTTTCAATTTTTTTGGAAAATGTATTGAAATAAATTTGTTTGGAACAATACTTTTTCAATATATATATATGGACTACTTGAAATCATAGACTTTGGAAAAATTTAGAGAATAATGTGACTTGTAATAATTAGTTGTAAGGACCCCCAAAGTTTAATATTTTTAGTATTGGCGAGAGGCATCTTTGATTGGCAAATCACAAAAAAAAAAAAAAAAAACTTTGGATAATTTCAAATTATTTATATTGTAGCAAGATTTTCCAAACATGAATAATAAGTATGGTACATTTGTGTAGTATATGAATTTTTAAAACAAAAAAGGTCATAAAAAATTGATGGGAACAATTATAGGAATACAGTCATTCATAAAGTAATATACTCCTACTAAGTATTATACAATATGTATTCAATTACACTTTCAGACCTCTAAGGTTACAACTATTGTTATGTACGTTCCTATGTATAAAACAACTTCTTTTTAATATAATCTATCTATCTTTCCTTTCTATTTAAGTGTCTTAAATTCATAGTTCCAATATGGTATTAGAGCAATATTAAGATCATAAGAAAAAATATGCGTGAAAGCACTAATATAATGTCTCAAGTCAATGTAAGACAATTCAATGTGCAAATATCCAATAAAGAGTTTCAAATTCTCAAACAAGTGGTCAACAATAATAATCAAAGCAAGTGAATTCAATTAAAGTACTAGAACAATTGAATTTGATTCATAGTTGTTGTAAATGGAACAATTAAAAATTAATCAATTTGTAGATTTTAAAAATTGAATACATATAATTCATGGTTCTAAGGATCCTAGATTCAAAGAAATTTTCAAATTTTGGTTGCATGTATTTTCATATATATGGAAACATAGACTCACATTGTTGTTTAAAGTTGAAAAGGTTTGGTTAATTGTTGAAGGCATAGAGACCAAACCTATAGCTCCCACAATGACACAAATTGTTGTGGGTATTATTGTTTTCCTTGATGTAAGTCTAAACATAATTAGTAAATGGGGGGGAAAAACACACATTCTCATCATAATAAACAATTGTTTAGACAATAACATTGTTTTTCATAGTCAATCAAGTGCCACAACCCATGAAGCATATGATGAATTAACAAAGCTATTTGAATCAAAAGACATTGTGATTAACATGGAATTGAAGGATAAATTACACACCCAAAAATGAGAAATAATGAAAGAACATTACAAAACACATACATCTATTTTGAATTTTACTTGAGTAATTGTTTACCATAAGTGCACAAATTGCAAATGATGAGGCAATATTATTTATAATGCCTCATAACTATAAACATTTTATAAGTTTTTGGAAAAGGAAACCCAATATTACTTTTAAATCTTTAATAACTAATTTAATCTAGAAAGAAATTAGAGATTTCCGTAAAGTGACCTTGCCTTTGGGTCCTCCTTTCACCCCCTATCCCCTATGTTCAACTTCAAACCTTGTTATCCACAAAGTAAAGGGATTTATTAAATTAGGGGTGAAATTTTGTACTATAATATTTAATGCACACAATTCAAAGTAATTATGAAAAAAATAAACATAATAGAAGTGAAAGAATTCAAGAAAAAAAAGAAAGTTAGGGCAAAACTTAAATTACCATTAATTTACGGTAATTTAAATTTCACCTTGTTTTCATTCATTACTTAAGTGCAATGTATTTTTTTCATTGTTTTTTCTTATTTCAACCCCCATTAATCACCAAATTTAAGGTATTGACAGTATGTTTCCTTCAATTTACAAGTATTCTATTTTATTAAAAAACCTCAACTTAGTATTAGATAATACATTTGTGTTTTATGTGGGGGAAAAAAATTCTTTTCATAAAAAAGAAAACAATGAAAACTTTTTCCAAATTAAAAGATGGATTAATTTTTTCAAGTGCTAGTATTAAAATGAAAAAAAAAATATTCTTACTATAAAAAGTTAAGACATGGAATAAAAGAATATGGAATGAGATAGTAGTTGAAGCAAATGCAAAGAAAGAAAACAATATTATTCTTACCAAAAACAACAAATTGTATGTTGTAGCATTTGTTGTGAGTGAGGGATGTGACCCCAATTAGTAAATTGATATTGATGTTATATTTGAACATATGTCATATGAAAAAAATTGGTCCTGAATGAAACCTAATTTGTCATATTTAAAAAGCCTTGGATGCAATGCTTATGTCCATATTTACAAAGATAACAAAAGAAAATTGAACTCCCATTCAAATGAATGCATTTTCTTAGGCCATAATGAAGAATTGAAAGTCTATCACCTCATGGGGAAATTTGTTAAACAAATCATCATTTCAAGATATGTGATTTTTGATGAGTTATAATAGCCTTAACTAACAACAACTATACAATTTTCCATGAAAAAGATGACAATGATTTAATAATGGACCCAACTTTCTTTAAACCTTTTACAAGTGGACCATCTACCATTTATTCACTTGAAACCTTCACATCCAAAACACCTTCACCTAAACCAAATATTTGAAAGGTTTGTTGTTTTGGTATAACATGGTGAAATACTGTTCAATTTCTACACCAATGGAATGTGGTGTTAAATATACCAAAAAAGATTGTCCAAAGACCTTAATAGATCAAATTCAAATGAATACAATTTGCAGATAATAGAAGTGTTCATGTAGATAATAAAAGGCATGGGTTAGGTTGCTAACATCTAGGTCAAATGAGTAGGTGTCCCACAATTACCATCTCCTACTATTATTTATGCAAAAAACAAAAGTGTAATTGCCTTGACTGAAAATCCAAAATTCCATGCACAAAACAAACATATTGTAATTCAATATCATTTCATTTGTGAACATGTCCAAGCCAAAAGTATTCAAATCAAATATGCTTTCACTTTAGATATGATAGTAGACATTCTCATATCATTTAAAGTGATTCAACAACCGGGAATGTAGGCCAACAACAATTGTAAATATAGGCCTTGATAATATAATTTTAACATGGCCCTTGCTCAATTTGTCTATCATCAACAACCCATTTTATTCATCAAGGCACATCATTTGCTTCTTGCAAGAAAATTTATTTAAAATTTATTCAAATTGATGATATACTAGCTAGTCAAATCCATGTTTATATGGCTATAATTGACCTAAGCACATGATCTTATGACACCCAATAATCAAATCATGTGTATAAGAGTTTTTCAATATATGGTCTATGGAGTGGGAGTAGTCCTAGAAGTTCAAATTTGTAGGCTTATATGCATGTAAGAAATTTTATAATCATAGCAATTACATGCTTGAAAAACATTTGAATTACAAGCTCTCCAACAAATATAGCTATAACATATAACTACTAGTTCCAAAAAGCAAGAATTACAAAAAACAATCTAAGACAACTCACTTACAAAGGAGGAAATGGAATGGAGCCAAAAAGGTGATATAAATTTGAGAGGATGGCTTATGCATGACCATGAAACCTGAACTTAGCTCACTTTGAATGTCATTTAATAATGATGGATAATGAAATTGTCATAGTAGGGGAAAATATGATGGTGGGACCAAATGATTTAAATTTTTTTGTTTAAGAAATCATTTTCATGAACAATGTTAAGCAATTCAAAAAATATTGTCATGGAATGAGTGTCACCACCCCCCTTTCGCACCCAATTGTTGTCAACAATATTATATATTTACTTCATGGAAGATTGGGGTTTTTTGAAAATAAATAATTATTAAAAAAACCCCATTATCATCTATGATAGTGGGTTCTTTGAAAAAAACTAATTAAGGTGCCTAAAACCAAATTTCAATTTATTTCAAAAACCCATTATTATTAAAGACATTATGTAGTTTAAAAATATTTAAAACATTCAAAGCCAATTGTTATCATCAACATTGGTTAAATTTTGAAGAAAGTCATGGCACCTTTGACAAAGAATGAAAAAAAAAAGCCCATTGTTACCAATAATAGTTATACATAGGTTTGAAAGAAGTTGTTGCACCTTTAGAGGAAGGAGAGGAAAAACCCCAGTGTTGTTGTTTTTA